>Ga0078972_1001669_pt1 | contig 80717 bp, 68 predicted proteins | sample YelNatPaOPGAMG01_FD_67568 | JGI IMG/M metagenome (GOLD analysis project Ga0078972, IMG submission 67568) | Hot spring thermophilic microbial communities from Obsidian Pool, Yellowstone National Park, USA - OP-RAMG-01 (SPADES assembly) (version 2) | ecosystem: Environmental > Aquatic > Thermal...
GCCACGTTGCGCGGATCGCGGAGTTCTTGTCCGTCGACCCCGCGTCGCTGCGCATGGACGCCATCCTCGAGCACTGCTCGTTTGAGTACATGAGCGGGCGGGCCGAGAAGATGGCGCCCTTCGGCGGGGAGCACATGTCCAGCGCCAAGGCTTTCTTCGACAAGGGGCCCAAGCGCGACTTCCGCACCGAGTTGACCGACGAGCAGATCGAGCGCTTCGACCGCAAAGCCCTCGACAAACTCGGCGACGAATGCGCCCGGTGGCTGGAGGTCGGCAGCGCCCATAAGTGAGCTACTCCACGAATTTTGGCTAATCCAGGCCAAGGGCCCGGCGGCTTCACGATGCCGCCACTACCAACATCTCTGGACGGAGGAGATATGACCGGAGCAAAGATGACGCGCGTTTACCTGGCTCGCCACGGCCGCACTGCTTTCAACGCCGAGGGACGACTGCGTGGGCTGAGCGATCCGCCGCTGGACGAGGTCGGCCTTGCCGAGGTGGCGCGGCTGGCGCAGGTGCTGGCCGCCAAAGGTCCCACGGCGGTCGTGTGCAGCCCGCTGCAGCGAGCGGTGTCGACGGCTGAGGCGATCGCTGCGGCCGCAGGTGTCCCGGCCAGCGTCGACCTGCGACTAAACGACCGCGACTACGGACCCATGACCGGGCACCCTCGCGCCGAAGTCGAAAAGCAATACGGCAGCGTCGATGCGGCACCGGGAGTCGAGCCGCGTGCGGCGGTGGCCGAGCGCGCCAAGAAGGCGTTCTTCGAACTTGTCGACGAACTTGCCCCCGGCCCGATCGTCCTGGTTTCCCACGACGCGTTCAATCAGGCCTTGCTCGAACAGCTGGATCCCTCCCTAGTTCGAGTTCGCCAGCGGACCGCTTGTTGGAATCAACTCAGCTTGGTTGACGGAACGTGGCGCGTTGATGCCTACGACCAGGTGGCTGAGTGAGGGTCGGTCGAGAGGCCCGGTTCGTCGATCCGAGTGGCCCGCCCGACCGCACTCGATTGACGGTTGCCGACGCCCGCCCCTGATGCCGCCGGGGCCCTGCCGTGCCGGAAGCCGTCCCGATGGCTACTAGCCTGGACACGTGCCCGATCCCGCCACGTATCGCCCCGCACCGGGGTCCATCCCGGTCGAGCCGGGTGTCTACCGGTTCCGGGACCCGCACGGGCGAGTCATCTACGTCGGCAAGGCCAAGAGCCTGCGGAGCCGGCTGACGTCGTACTTCGCCGACGTCGCCGGCCTGCACCCGCGCACCCGGCAGATGGTGACCACCGCGGCCAAGGTCGAGTGGACGGTGGTCACCACCGAGGTCGAGGCGCTGCAGCTCGAATACAACTGGATCAAGGAGTTCGATCCGCGCTTCAACGTGCGCTACCGGGACGACAAGTCCTACCCGGTGCTTGCGGTCACCCTGGGCGAGGAGTTTCCCCGCCTGATGGTGTATCGCGGCCCGCGCCGCAAAGGGGTGCGCTACTTCGGGCCGTACTCGCATGCCTGGGCCATCCGGGAGACGCTGGACCTGCTCACCCGGGTCTTCCCGGCACGCACCTGCTCGGGTGGGGTGTTCAAGCGGCACAAGCAGATTGACCGGCCGTGCCTGCTCGGCTACATCGACAAGTGCTCGGCGCCGTGTATCGGCAGGGTCAGCGCCGAGCAGCATCGCCGCATCGTGGACGATTTCTGCGACTTCCTGTCCGGCAAGACCGACCGGTTCGCCCGCGAGCTGGAGCAGCAGATGAACGCCGCGGCCGAGCGGCTCGACTTCGAGCGGGCCGCCCGGCTGCGGGACGACCTGTCCGCGCTGAAGCGGGCCATGGAGAAGCAGGCGGTGGTCTTCGGCGACGGTACCGACGCCGACGTCATCGCGTTCGCCGACGACGAACTGGAAGCCGCCGTGCAGGTGTTCCACGTCCGCGGCGGGCGGGTGCGTGGCCAGCGCGGCTGGATCGTCGAAAAGTCCGGCGACCCCGGCGATTCCGGCGAGGAGCAGTTGGTGGAGCAGTTCCTGACGCAGTTCTACGGCGAGCAGGCCGAGCTGGGTGGCGCCGCCGACGAAGCGGTCAACCCGGTTCCCCGTGAGGTGCTGGTGCCGTGCCTGCCGTCCAATGCCGACGAGCTGTCGAGCTGGCTTTCCGGGTTGCGCGGCTCCCGGGTCAGCCTGCGGGTGCCGCGCCGCGGCGACAAAAAGGCGCTGGCCGAAACCGTGCAGCGCAACGCCAAAGAAGCGCTGCAGCAACACAAACTGAAAAGGGCGGGCGACTTCAACGCCAGATCCGCGGCGCTGCAGAACATCCAGGATGCCCTGGGTCTGGCGGACGCGCCGCTGCGCATCGAATGCGTCGACGTCAGCCATGTGCAGGGCACCGACGTGGTGGCCTCGTTGGTGGTGTTCGAGGACGGTTTGCCGCGCAAGTCGGACTACCGCCACTTCGCGGTCCGGGAAGCGGCCGGGCGGGGACGTTCCGACGACGTCGCCTCCATCGCCGAGGTGACCCGCCGCCGGTTCCTGCGCCACCTGAATGACCAGCAGGACCCGAATATGCTGTCCCCGGAAGGCAAATCGCGCCGATTCGCCTATCCGCCCAACCTGTACGTCGTCGACGGCGGCGCGCCGCAGGTCAATGCGGCCAGCGCCGTGCTCGACGAACTGGGTGTCGCCGACGTGGCGGTGATCGGCCTGGCCAAGCGGCTCGAGGAGGTGTGGGTGCCCTCGGAGCCGGACCCGATCATCCTGCCGCGCAACAGCGAGGGCCTCTACCTGCTGCAGCGGGTCCGCGACGAGGCGCACCGGTTCGCCATCGCCTACCATCGCAGCAAACGATCCAAACGAATGACCGCATCCGTGCTGGATTCGGTGCCAGGATTGGGGGAGCACCGCCGCAAGGCGCTGGTAACGCATTTCGGATCCATAGCCCGCCTCAAGGAGGCCACCGTCGACCAGATCACCGCCGTCCCGGGTATCGGCGTGGCCACCGCCACCGCCGTGCTCGAGGCGCTGCGGCCGGCGCAACCGGAGGACTCGGGATGACGGGTCAGGGTGAGCTGGCCCAGAGCCCCCCCGGGCCCCACGACGAGGGATCCGCGGCCGGCATCGACGTCGTCCTGGTGACCGGGTTGTCCGGGGCCGGCCGGGGCACGGCGGCCAAGGTGCTCGAGGACCTCGGCTGGTACGTGGCCGACAACCTGCCGCCGCAGCTGATCACCCGGATGGTGGATCTCGGGCTGGCCGCCGGGTCGAGGATCACCCAGCTGGCGGTCGTGATGGACGTCCGCTCACGCGGATTCACCGGTGACCTGGACTCGGTGCGCACCGAGCTGGCCACCCGCAACATCGCCCCGCGGGTGGTCTTTCTGGAGGCGTCCGACGACACGCTGGTGCGCCGCTACGAGCAGAACCGCCGCAGCCACCCGCTGCAGGGTGATCAGACCCTGGCCGAGGGCATCGCCGCCGAACGCAGGATGCTGGCCCCGGTGCGCGCCGGCGCCGACCTGATCATCGACACGTCGACGCTGTCGGTGCGGGCCCTGCGGGAAAGCATCGAGCGGGCTTTCGGTGGCGTCGCCGCCGCGTCCATCAGCGTCACCGTCGAGTCGTTCGGGTTCAAATACGGGCTGCCCATGGACGCCGACATGGTGATGGACGTGCGGTTCCTGCCCAACCCGCACTGGGTCGACGAGCTGCGTCCCCATACCGGCCAACACCCGGCGGTGCGCGACTACGTGTTGGCCCAGCCCGGCGCGGCCGAGTTCCTCGACACCTACCATCAGCTGCTGAACCTGGTCGTCGACGGCTACCGCCGGGAGGGCAAGCGCTACATGACGGTCGCGATCGGCTGCACCGGCGGCAAGCATCGCAGCGTCGCGATCGCCGAGGCGCTGATGCAGCTGCTGCGGGGCCCCAACACCGGAGCCCAACTGTCGGTACGGGTGCTGCACCGGGACCTGGGCCGCGAATGAGCCCCCCAGCCACCCCCCCGGCCAGTCGAAACATCGTCGCGCTGGGCGGTGGGCACGGCCTGTATGCGACGCTGTCCGCGGCCCGCCGGCTGAGCCCGCACGTCACCGCGGTGGTCACCGTCGCCGACGACGGCGGCTCGTCGGGCCGGCTGCGCAGCGAACTGGACATCGTCCCCCCGGGCGATCTGCGAATGGCGTTGGCGGCGCTCGCATCTGACAGCCCGCACGGTCGGCTGTGGGCGACCATCCTGCAGCACCGCTTCGGTGGCAGCGGCGCGCTGGCCGGGCATCCCATCGGCAACCTGATGCTCGCGGGCCTGTCCGAGGTGCTCGGCGACCCGGTCGCGGCCCTCGACGAGCTCGGGCGCATCCTCGGCGTCAAGGGCCGGGTGCTGCCGATGTGCCCGATCGCGCTGCAGATCGAGGCCGACGTCTCCGGCCTGGAGGCCGACCCGCGGATGTTCCGGCTGATCCGCGGCCAGGTGGCGATCGCGACCACCCCGGGCAAGGTGCGGCGGGTCCGGCTGCTGCCCGGCAACCCGCCGGCCACCCGGCAGGCGGTCGACGCGATCATGGCCGCCGACCTGGTGGTGCTCGGCCCCGGGTCGTGGTTCACCAGCGTGATCCCGCATGTGCTGGTGCCGGAACTGGCCGCGGCGCTGCGGGCGACCACCGCCCGCCGCGCGCTGGTGCTCAACCTGGTGGCCGAGCCGGGGGAGACGGCCGGTTTCTCGGTGGAGCGCCACCTGCACGTGCTGGCCCAGCACGCGCCGGATTTCGCCGTGCACGACGTCATCATCGACGCCGATCGGGTCCCCAGTGACCGGGAACGCGACCAGCTGCGCCGGACGGCGACAGTGCTGCAAGCCGAGGTGCACTTCGCTGACGTGTCCAGACCTGGTACACCTTTACATGACCCGGGCAAGCTCGCGGCTGTCCTGGACGGCGTGCGAGTGGGCAACAAGGACTCGTCGGCGCACAGCGCGACAGCCACCGAAGAGATTCGGATCGACGGTGAACGCCCGCAGACCGGGGCGGATGGACCGGCTGGCAACGGACCGAGGGGTGACGACGCGTGGCGATGACGACCGAAGTCAAGGACGAGTTGAGCCGCCTGGTCGTGCAGTCGGTCAGCGCCCGCCGCGCCGAGGTCACGTCCCTGCTGAGGTTTGCCGGTGGGCTGCACATCGTGGGTGGCCGGGTGATCGTCGAGGCCGAGGTGGACCTGGGCAACATCGCGCGGCGCCTACGCAAGGACATCTTCGACCTGTACGGCTACAACGCGCTCGTGCATGTGTTGTCGGCCACGGGGATTCGCAGGACCACCCGCTACGTGCTGCGGGTGGCCAACGACGGTGAGGCGCTGGCCCGCCAGACCGGCCTGCTCGACAACCGGGGGCGTCCGGTGCGGGGCCTGCCCGCCCAGGTGGTCGGGGGCAGCGTCGCCGACGCCGAAGCGGCGTGGCGCGGGGCGTTCCTGGCGCACGGTTCGCTGACCGAACCGGGACGCTCGTCGGCCCTGGAGGTCAGCTGCCCCGGCCCGGAGGCCGCGCTGGCGCTGGTGGGTGCGGCACGCCGGCTCGGGGTCAGCGCCAAGGCGCGCGAGGTGCGCGGCGCCGACCGCGTGGTGGTGCGCGACGGCGAGGCGATCGGCGCGCTGCTGACCCGGATGGGCGCCCAGGACACCCGGCTGGTCTGGGAGGAGCGCCGGATGCGGCGCGAGGTCCGCGCGACCGCCAACCGGCTCGCCAACTTCGACGACGCCAACCTGCGCCGCTCGGCCCGGGCCGCGGTCGCGGCGGCCGCGCGGGTGGAGCGCGCGCTGGAGATACTCGGCGCCACCGTGCCCGACCATCTGGCCTCGGCCGGCAAGCTGCGGGTGGAGCACCGGCAGGCCTCGCTGGAGGAGCTCGGTCGGCTGGCCGACCCTCCGATGACCAAAGACGCTGTGGCGGGCCGCATTCGGCGCCTGCTGTCGATGGCCGACCGCAAGGCGAAGGTCGACGGCATCCCCGACACGGAGTCGGCGGTGACGCCGGACCTGTTGGAAGACGCCTGATGGGCGACGCCCGGACCCGGACGAATTGCCGAAAATAGCTGTTGAGTCTTCGACGCCGAGGGCTACGGTCGGAGCATGGAACGGCTTTCGAGTGTGGACGCGGCTTTCTGGTCTGCCGAGACCGCGGGCTGGCACATGCACGTCGGTGCGCTGGCGATCTGCGACCCCGGCGACGCGCCCGAGTACAGCTTTGCGCGGCTGCGTCAGCTGATCATCGAGCGTCTGCCCGAGCTGCCACAGTTGCGCTGGCGCGTCACCGGCGCGCCGTTGGGCCTGGACCGGCCGTGGTTCGTCGAGGACGAGGACCTCGACATCGACTTCCACGTCCGCCGCATCGGGGTCCCCGCGCCGGGCGGCCGCCGCGAAGTCGAAGAGCTGGTGGGCCGGCTGATGTCCTACAAGCTGGACCGCTCCCGGCCGCTGTGGGAGCTGTGGGTGATCGAGGGCGTCGAGGGCGGCCGGATCGCGTCGCTGACCAAGATGCACCACGCCATCGTCGACGGCGTCTCGGGTGCCGGGCTCGGCGAAATCCTGTTGGACGTGACGCCCGAACCGCGGCCGCCGCAGCAGCAGACCCTCGGATCGCTGGTGGGAGCCCAGCTTCCGGGCATCGAGCGGCGCGCAGTGGGCGCCCTGATCAACGTCGCCGTCCTGACGCCGTTCCGCATCGCCCGGCTGGTGGAGCAGACGCTGCGTCAGCAGGTCGCCGGCCTCGGTGTCCGTAGCCGGCCGCCGCGCTTCTTCGAGGCGCCGAAAACGCGTTTCAACGCGCCCGTGTCGCCGCACCGGCGGATCACCGGGTGCCGCATCGAGCTGTCGCGGGCCAAGGCCGTCAAGGACGCCTTCGGTGTCAAGCTCAACGACGTCGTGCTGGCGCTGGTGGCCGGCGCCGCCCGGGAGTACCTGCAAAAGCGCGGCGAGCTACCGTCCAAGCCGCTGATCGCCCAGATCCCGGTGTCGACCCGCACCGACGCGAGCAGGGATGACGTCGGCAACAAGATCAGCTCGATGACCGTGTCGCTGGCCACCGACGTCGACCACCCCGCCGAGCGGCTGCGCGCCATCCACGACAGCACGCAGAGCGCCAAGCTGATGGCCAAGGCGCTGTCGGCGCATCAGATCATGGGGCTGACCGAGACCACCCCGCCCGGGCTGCTGCAGCTGGCCGCGCGGGCGTACACCGCCAGCGGGCTGTCGCGAAACCTGGCCCCCATCAACCTGGTTGTGTCCAACGTGCCGGGGCCGCCGTGGCCGCTGTACATGGCCGGCGCCAAGCTGGATTCGCTGGTGCCGCTGGGTCCGCCGGTGCTGGACGTCGCCCTGAACATCACCTGTTTCTCCTACACGGACTACCTCGACTTCGGCTTCGTGACCACCCCGGAGGTGGCCAACGACATCGACGAGATGGCCGACGGCATCGACGAGGCGCTGACCGGGCTGGAGAAGGCCGTGGCGCTGGGTTGCTAGCGGCGGTTCTCCCCGCTGCCGTGTTCTGTGCTGTCGGTGGGGCGGTACAGCCGGGAGCGCAGGTATCGGTCGGGGTGCGGTAGGCGTCAATGCCGTTTGGCACGTACGCGGCGGTCCGGTAATGGGCCTGGTCCAGAATGAAATCGGGCCGTTCGCAGCCGTTCTCGTCGCACCGTTAGTTGCCGAAGAGGCTTGATTCGTGGCCGGCTTTGCGTTGCAGCGTCACACCGCGAGCCGCAAGCCACGTCTCAGGTCGACGGCGTCACCAGTTGCCAATCATCGCCCAGACCGTGGGCTTTGATGGCCTTACCCTCGGCCTCCAGGTTGACAGTCATGCCGGCTAGCCGCAGATCACCCAACGCAATCCTGCCCCACTCCACCGGCAGATCAGGAGATACCACCAAGGTGCGGTTCGGCACATCGGGGTGGAGGCCCAAAAAGGACCGCAGCAACAGCAATGGTGCCGCACTGGCCCATGCTTGAGGTGAGCATGACGTCGGGTAGGGCACCGGCGAAGCGAACTGCGCACGAGGGAATCCGCAGAACAGTTCGGGCAAGCGCCCACCGAATGCGATCGCCGCATCCAGAAGGCCGGTCGCCAATCGTTGGGCCAGCGCTAACGCGCCAGGGACGTGACGGTAGCGCAGCAACCCGGCTACCGCGATGGCGTTGTCGTGTGGCCAGACCGAACCGTTGTGATAGCTCATCGGGTTGTAGGCGCCCATGGCTGCGGAAAGTGTGCGCAATCCGAAGCCGGAGTCCATCTCAGCGCCGGACAGCCGCTCTACCATTGTGGCGGCATGCTCGTCGGTCGCAATTCCCGTCCAAAGGCAATGTCCCACATTGCTCGTCAAGGCGTCGACCGGGCGCTTGTCTCGGTCCAGCGCGACCGCATACCAGCCCCGTTCCGGCAGCCAGAACATGTCGGCAAACATGGCCCGCAAGGTGTGGGCGCGCTCGCGTAACCGTGCCGCTTTGGTGATGTCTCCGAACGCCTCGGCCAGTGCAGCGCGCCCCGTGAGCGCCGCATACACGTAGCCTTGCACCTCACACAGCGCGATCGGGGGTTCGGCGGAATGGCCGGCGGCGTCGTTGATGCCATTGAAGCTGTCCTTCCAGCCTTGGTTGATCAGTCCGCGATCGGTGGCGCGCCGGTATTCGACGAAGCCGTCCCCGTCGCGGTCGCCGTACTGCTCGGCCCAGTCCAGTGCGGCGTCCGCCGCGGGCAGCAGTGATCGAACCACGGCTTCGTCGGCGCCCCACCGCCAGGATTCAGCTAGCAGCATGACAAACAGCGGGGTGGCGTCGGCCGTCCCGTAATAGACGGTGCCGCCAAGTACATCGGCGCTTGCCGGACCGCGGCGCACTTCATGCATGATCCGGCCTGGTTCTTCCTCGGTGAGGGCGTCGACACGCCGTCCCTGGATGGCGGCGAGCCTCTGCAGGGTGCCGACCGACAGGCCTACGTCGAGTGGCAAAGCCATCCAGGCGGTAAGCAAGCTGTCGCGCCCGAACAAGGTCATAAACCACGGCGCACCGGCAGCAACGAAGGGTAGCCCGCGGCCGTCGCCGTCGTGAATCAACAACGCTCCCAAGTCGCTTTCAGTTTGGCGCAGCACCTGTGCCAGCACTGGGTAATCGGTTTTCACCGTGGTCGTCGTGTCACGCCAGGCCTCCATCTTGCGGGCCGGGGCGCTGGACTCGATGTTCGTGCCGCGCGGGATGGGTGCTCTGACTTTGCGACTCGACCATGTCGGCTGGGCCATGACCTCGGTTTGCCATTGCCCGCCGGGGGGCACCACCAACCTCCAGTTCAGCGCGCCGGGCACCACGACCGGGTCGCCGGTGGCCGACACGGTCAGGCCTCGCCCGGGGTCGGCTCGGCTGCGCAGCACCAGTTGACCGTCCGCCACCTTCATGTCGGCCCCGCCCACCGGCGCGCGCCCTTCCTTGACCGCAAACAGGTCGGCGAAGTCGGCGTCGGCCTGCAGTTCCAGCGACACCACCGTGCTCTCTTTGTCGAGATTGTGCAGCGAAATCGTTTCCCGCAGTCCGTCGGCGACCAAACGCTCACGCACCACCAGCAGCGTGCTGTCGACAAGCCCCGAGCGCGGGGCCCTGCGCAGGATGAACTGGGCGGCGAACGCCTCTGTCGACTCCACGGACAACGATTCGGCGACTTGGCCGTCCACGCGCAATTCCCAGCGTGACAGCGCACGCGCATCACGGAAGAACAAACCGTTGGATGTGCCGACCGGCACGTCTCCGTGCCGGTCGGACAGACAGAACGTCGCCCCCTCGACCAGCGTCACAGTATCGCCGCCGGATCCGATGCGCACCGGTGCGCCGCTGTTGAGGGGTGTCGCCGCGGTCATGCCGTCGCCTTCTGTCTGAAGTCGCAAGCGAGCCTTCCGTGTTCGAGTGAGTCGGCGGCGGCACTCGCGCGGATGCGGCGACGCGTGGCGACGGGGGTGTGCAGGGCGTTGCGGTAAATCTGCTCGTAGGCCGAAGCAAACTGGGCGACATCGAAGTTGGCGGCAACATGTTGCCGGCATGCCTGCGGCTCCAGGGTCCGGCAGCGCTCGATTGCGGCGGGCAACTCCTCGACCCGGTCGCGCACAAACCCGGTGACGCCGTCGACGACCACCTCGTCCACAGCTCCGCCCCGCAGTGCCACCACCGGCGTGCCGCAAACCATCGCCTCGATCATCACGATCCCGAACGGCTCCTCCCACTGGATGGGGAACAGAAGGCACCGCGCACCCGCCAGCAGCTTTCGCTTGCTGGCGGCATCGGCCTCACCGAACACAAGGTCGTCGCCGGTGAGCAACGGGCGCACGCAGTCTTCGAAATACTCCCTTTCCGAGGGCTCACTGCATTTGCCGGCGAGCACCAGCGGAATCCCGGCCGCGTGGGCCGCCTGAAGGGCCAGATGCGCCCCCTTGTAGGGCGCGTAGCGGCCCAGGAACAGGGCGTAATCGCCCTTGTCGGGCTGGAACGGCCATTCGTCGATCCGAAGCGCATTATGCACCCGGCCAATCCAATTCAGGTCGGGGGCCAGTTCCCGCTGACGATCACTGATGGCGACCAAACCGACGTCGCCGCTGAGCCCCCGGTAGTAGGGGTACAGATCGTCATCGACCGGGCCGTGCACCGTCACCACCGTCGGCACGCCGAGTGCACGATAGACCGGCGCATTGATCGGCCCGGCAAATGTGTGGTCATGCACGATGTCGACGCCATCGGACGCGGCGATGCCCGCGACCGCGCTACGGACCTTCAACGCATGCATGACTTCCGGGTAGGGCTCACCCAACCGGTCAGGCAAGGTGCGATCCCACAGCGCAATGAACTTGGCCGCCGTGCCGGGCTGGCCGGCTCCGAGCAAGGTCACCTGGTGTCCACGGGCGACCAGCGTGTCGGCCAGGTCGGCGATTACGGCCTCCACACCGCCATAGCCATGGGGCGGAACATCGAAATACGGCGGGGCCACCAGGACGATCCGCAGCGGACGGCTGCGATCGGATGCCTCGATAGGCATGACAAAATCGACGCCGTGCATCGACGTGTCCCTCCTTACGACTCTCTGCCACAGAGCGCTTAGCACTCTCGTCCTTTGAGTGCTAATTATGGCGCGTTGACGCGCCGGCTGCCAAGCCCGGTCTATTGCCTGTGATCCCGACAACCCCACGGGGCACAATGTCTTTCGACGTTTCCGGACTCCCAGGTGCCCGGTCAGATCCGGCCGACCCGCGCGATGTGGGCAACAATCAGTGCATGGCAACCAGAGGCATGGCTGCAGCGCGGATCCCTGCCCGGGATCGGGCTGCGCTGCAGGCGGTCAGCTTTTTCATGGCTGACATGGAGGCGGGGATGGGCCCCTTTCTGGGCGTGCTGCTGGCCGGCCGTGGGTGGACCACCGGGTCCATCGGTGCGGTGATCACCGTCGGCGCCATCGTCGGCATGATCGCCGTCACGCCCGCGGGAGCGCTGGTGGATGCGACGCACCGCAAGCGGGTGTGTCTGGTCGCGGCCGGGCTGAGCGCCGTCGCCGCGTCGGCCGTGATCCTGACAGCGCGCGACTTCTGGGTCATCGCCGCCGCGCAGGTGGTCATGTGCATCTCCGGTGCGACCGCCGCCCCGGCACTCATCGGCATCACGCTCGGCGTGGTCGGCCAGGCGCGCTTTGTCGGCCAAATTGGCCGAAACCAGGCCTACAACCACGCGGGCAATATGGCCGGCGCCGCCGCGTCAGGACTGCTGGGGCTGGTGGTCGGATACGCAGGAGTCTTCTGGCTGGCGGCGGCTTTCGCCCTCGTCACCGTCATGGCCGTGCTGGCCATCCCGGCCGATCACATCAACCATCACGTGGCCCGCGGCGAGGCGCCGCCCGGCGACCGTGTGCCGATCAAGGCGATGCGCGTCCTCGTGCAATCTCGGCCGCTGCTGGCGTTGGCCGGCGCCGTGACGCTGTTCCATCTGGGAAACGCGGCAATGTTGCCGCTCTACGGCCTCGCGGTGGTCGCCAACCACGCAAACCCGTTCACCACCGTGGCGAGCACCGTCGTCGTAGCCCAGGCGGTCATGATCGTCGCTGCGTTGGCCACCACGAGGATCGCCCAAACACGCGGCTACTGGCTGGCCATCCTGATCGCGTTCACCGCCCTGCCGGTCCGCGGCCTACTCGCCGCCCGTCTCATCACCAGCTGGGGCATCATCCCGGTGCAGGTGCTCGACGGCATCGGTGCCGGCATGCTGTCGGTGGCGGTGCCCGGACTGGTGGCCCGCATACTCGACGGTACCGGCCACATCAACGTGGGCCAGGGTGCGATCATGGCCGCGCAGGGTCTCGGTGGTGCGGTGAGCCCGCTACTGGGCGGAGTCATTGCGCAACACCTCGGTTTTTCTGCTGCGTTCGAGATGCTTGGGGCCTTGTCACTGGGATCGCTGATCATCTGGCTCGGCTTCGCGTCCGTGCTGCGCCGCGTCGACGATGAGGCCGGCGGAGTACCCCCTGCCACCACGACGCGCCGACATATCGGCTAGCTGCTGCGGTCCGGATAGGTCGTCGCGTAGACCCAGGACAAAAACCGTGCCACCGCCTCAGCGGATTGGTGCGCCCGCGGCGACGAGAAGATGTCGAAAGCGTGCTGGGCGCCGGGCAATTCGGCGTAGGCGACCGGCGACTTGGACACCGCGCGCAGTTCGTCGACGAATTCCTGCGCCTCGCCGACCGGGATGAGCGAGTCGTCGCGGCCGTGCAGGACGAAGAACGGCGGCGCGTCGGCGCGCAGCCGCCGGATCGGCGAGGCGTCGACGTAGACGTGCCGGTGCGTCGCGAATTTCCGTTTGACGACGAACTTCTCGAGCAGGCCTATGAATTCGCGACGCCCGTCGCCCTCGGTGGAGAACCAGTCATAGCGCCCGTACACCGGAACCGCGGCGACCACCGAGGTGTCGGCGTCCTCGAAGCCCGGCTGGTATTCGGGGTCGCCCGCGGTCAGCGCGGCCAGCGAACACAGGTGACCGCCCGCGGACCCGCCGGTGATCGCGACGAAGTCGGGGTCGCCGCCGTAGTCGGCGATGTTCTCCTTCACCCACGCCAGCGCGCGTTTGACGTCGACGATGTGGTCGGGCCAGGTGTGCCGCGGGGACACCCGGTAGCCGATCGACACGCACACCCAGCCGCGGGCCGCCAGGTGGCTCATCAGCGGGTAGGCCTGCGGACGGCGCATCCCGATCACCCAGGCCCCGCCGGGCACCTGCAGCAGCACCGGTGCCTTCCCGTCGCGCGGCAGGTCGCGGCGCCGCCAGACGTCGGCGAGGTTCGCGCGGCCGTGCGGGCCGTAGCGCACCACGTTGGTCTTCTCGACGTAGCGACGGCGCGCGACGGTGTTGGCCAGCGGCAGGATCCGGCGCCCGCGGCGGGTGAAGGCCGCCGGGAGGTCGAGGATCTCGTTGGCGTAGTCGGGGCCGAGTTGTTCGCGCAGCCCGGCCTCGAGCACGGGGCCGGGGGTGGTGACGCCGCGGTAGCGGATCGCCCCCAGGATCGCCCACGACGCGACCGTCAGGACGAGCGCCGCCCGGCCCCGGGGCCCGGCGAAGTCGCCGCGCCGGCCGCGGCGCAGCGCATCCACCAGGGAGGCCGAGAAGTACAGGCCCGGCACCTCCGAGGTCGGCCAGCCGAACCAGAACACCAGAACGGTCCGGTAACCCTTGCGGGCCAACGGCCGGAAGCCGTTGGCGGCGTTGGCCAATTCCAGCGCGGCCCGGGCCAGGGGCCGCGGGCGGCGCAGCCGCCCGGTCAGCGCGAACCTCACGAGCCGCCGACCTTTGCCCGCAGTTCGTTGCGCAGGATCTTGCCGGTGCTGCCGCGGGGGAGTTCGTCGACGATCGCGATCCCGCGGGGCACCTTGTAGTTGGCCAGGTTTTCCCGAACGTGCTGCTTGAGGTCGTCGGCGGTCGCCGGCCTGCCCGGCTGCAGCACCACGAACGCCGCCAGCCGCTGGCCGTACTGCTCGTCGTCGACGCCGATCACCGCGGCCTCGGCCACGCCGGGGTGTGCGGCCAGCGTCTTCTCCACCTCGACGGGGTAGACGTTCTCCCCGCCGGAGACGATCATCTCGTCGTCGCGGCCGACGACGAACAGCCGCCCGGCCGCGTCCAGGTACCCGACGTCGCCCGACGACATGAACCCGGCGTGGAAGTCTTTCGCGGAGCCCTCCGTGTAGCCCTCGAACTGGGTGTCGTTGCGCACGGAGATGGTGCCCACCTCGCCGGGGGGCAGCTCGTGGAATTCGGAGTCCAGGATCCGGATTTCGGTCCCGCCGGCGGGCCGGCCCGCGGTGTCGGGCGCCGCGCGCAGGTCCTGCGGCGTGGCCGTGGCGATCATGCCGGCCTCGGTGGCGTTGTAGTTGTTGTAGATGACGTCGCCGAGCTGATCCATGAACGCGATGACGACGTCGGGGCGCATCCGGGACCCCGATGCCGCCGCGAACCGTAACGACTTGCCGCTGTAGCGCTTTCGCACCTCGTCGGGCAGCTCCATGATGCGGTCGAACATCACCGGGACGACGATGAGGCCGGTCGCGTTGTGCCGGTCGATGAGGTTGAGCGTCGCCTCCGGGTCGAACTTGCGCCGGGTGATCACCGTGCACGCCATCGTCGCGGCGAACATCAACTGCGAAAAGCCCCACGCGTGAAACATCGGCGCCACGATCACGACGGGTTCCTCGGTGCGCCAGGGCGTGCGGTCCAGGATCGTTTTGAGGGTGCCGATTCCCGCGTTGCCGCCGGATTGGTTGGCGCCCTTGGGGCTTCCGGTGGTGCCCGAGGTGAGCAGGATCATCCTGCCCTTGCGGCCGCTGCGTTGCGGTTGCCGGCCGGTGTGTGCGGCGATCAGGCCCTCGACCGTCGGTTCGTCCCGCGGCCCGTCGGTCCAGGCCACGATGCGGGTGGCCTGCGGCCGGCCGGCCAGCGCGCGGTCCACCGTCGCGGCGAACTCCTCGTCGTAGACGACGGTGTCGACCCCTTCGCGGTTGACCACCTCGGTCAGCGCCGGCCCGGCGAACGACGTGTTGAGCAGCACGACGTCGGAGCCGATCCGGTTGGCGGCCACCACCGCCTCGACGAAGCCGCGGTGGTTGCGGCACATGACCTCGACCACGCCTGCCTTTCCGGTGAGCGCCGCGCCGGATGGCAGCCCCTGCAGCGCCGCGGCGAACGCGTCGATCCGCTCGTCGAGCTGCCGCCAGGTGAGCGTGCCGATTTCGTCGATCAGGCCGGGGCGCTCAGGGCAGCGTTGCGCCGCACCGGCGAAGCCCACCGTCATGCCCATGCCCTCGCGCCGCATGGCGGCGGCGATCTTCAGGCAGCGGTCGGGGCGCAGCGGCGCGATCAGTCCGGCGCGCCGCAACGTGCCCAGCAGGCCCAGGGCCTGTCCGATGCGAGAGTCCACGGCTCAGCCCAGGATCGGGAAGCGGCGCTCGGCGGCCAGCTCGTCGAGACCCTGCTGCATGACCGAGCGCACATACTCGTCGACCTCGTCGGCGTCGGGTTCGTCGCCGAAGCGCGCTGCGATGTCGATCGGCTCCAGCACCCGCGTCACGATCTTGGTGGGCAGCGGCACGTTGGGCGGGATCACCGCGCTGAGGCCGAACGGGAAGCCGAACGACAGCGGCAGGATGGCGCTGCGCAGCAGGCGCTTCACCCCGAGCCGCTCGGCCAGCCAGGTGCCGCGGGACAGGTAGAGCTGGGTCTCCTGCCCGCCGATCGAGACCGCGGGCACGATGGGCACGCCGGCTTCGACCGCCGTGCGCACGTAGCCCTTGCGGCCGTTGAAGTCGATGACGTTCTCCGACAACGTGGGCCGGTAGGCGTCGTAGTCGCCGCCGGGGAACACGATCACCACGCCGCCGGACCGCAGGGCCGCCGCGGCGTTCTCCCGGTTGGCGCGGATGTAGCCGGTGCGCCGGAAGAACTGCCCCGTGGGCCCCGCCATCAGGATGTCGTGGCTGAGCGTGTAGACCGGCCGGTCGTACCCGAACCGCGCATAGAACTCGGCGCTGAAGATCGGGACGTCCATCGGGAACATGCCGCCGGAATGGTTACCGACCACCATCGCGCCGCCGGGCGGGAAGGAGCCCAGACCATGCACCTGGCAGCGGAAGTAGGTCTTGAGCACCGGACTCATGACGCCCATCACGCGCTGCGTCAGTCCCGGATCCCACTTGTCGATGGCCCCGACGTCCGCGGCGTCTTCGGTCACGTTGCTCCTCGGGTTGGGTTACCTCGGGTTGGGTTACCTCGGGGCCGGGCCGCATCGAGGCGACGGTGCGCTCCCCGATCGTAACGGGCCGGTGTCGGGGGGTTGCTCCGCGTTTTCTTTTCCCGCGCAACTCGCCGCGGCGGGCCCGGCGGCGGCGTATCTTGACGTCCACGCGTATGGTGCCGGCCGCGTGCGGCGCGCTATGGTTACCCACGCCCGACGGTAAACCCCAGTTGAGAGGGACGGAATGGACCTCGCCGGCCTGACTGACGTGCCCCCGCGGGTTGGCGCCACCGGGGTGACGCCCGATGGCTCCGCGGCCGCGGCGGCCGAGTCGGCCGACCGTCGCCAGGCCGAGTATTTTCTGGGTCTGCTGCTGCAGCGCCGCCGCCTCATCGACCATCGGATCGACGAAAGCCGCAGGGCCGTCGTCGCCGCCGAGAAGGGGGGCGACGCCGAGCGCGCCTACGGCTTGCGGCGGACGGCCCACGGCGAAGAACAGGACCGGCGGATCCTCGACGGTCTGATCGAGAACCTGCACCGGCGCTTCCCGCGGCAGGACCCGGGCGGCGTCGCCGGCGGTGCGCAGGTGCGGTTCGCGGTCCGGTAGGCGCGTACGCCCGATGGGATTCATGGCACCGGAGTTCCCCGACGTCGACCCCGAAACCTGGCCCTCCCGGCCGCGCGCGGAGCGGCGGCAGATCATGGCCCGGCATTGGGTCGAGCACGGCTTCGGGACCCCCTACGCGCTGTACCTGTTCTACGTGTTCAAGATCGCCGCCTACGGCGCCGGTGCCGCCGCGGTGATCTCGCTGACGCCGGGGCTGGGCGGGCTCGGGCGCGTCGCCGATTGGTGGACCCAGCCGATCGTCTACCAGAAAGTCGTCATCTTCACGCTGCTGTTCGAGATCCTGGGCCTGGGCTGCGGTTCGGGAGCGCTGACCGCCCGGTTCTGGCCGCCGTTCGGTGGTTTTCTGTATTGGTTGCGGCCCAACACGATTCGGCTGCCACCCTGGCCGGGTAGGGTGCCGTTGACCGCTGGCGACAACCGCACCGTCGTCGACGTCGCCCTCTATGCGATCGTGCTGGGTTCCGGGGTCTGGGCCCTGCTCTCGCCGGGTACGGGCGGCCCGGTCACCGCCGCGGGTGACCCCTCCAATGACATCGGCCTGATCGATCCCGTGCTGGTGGTCCCGATGATCGTCGCGCTGGCGCTGCTGGGCCTGCGCGACAAGACCATCTTCCTCGCCGCGCGCGGCGAGCACTACGGGCTGACGCTGCTGGTGTTCTTCTTCGGGTTCACCGACCAGATCGCCGCCTTCAAGATCATCATGCTGGCGTTGTGGTGGGGCGCGGCGACCTCCAAGCTCAACCACCACTTCCCCTACGTGGTCGCGGTCATGATGAGCAACAGCCCGCTGCTGCGCAGCAAGGCGTTCAACTGGTTCAAGCACCGGCTCTACCTCGACCCCGTCGACGACCTGCGCCCCTCCCGGGTGCCGAAGATCATGGCCCACGTCGGGGGCACCACCGCCGAATTCCTGGTGCCCCTGGTGCTGGTCTTCTTCGCCGACGGTCACCGGTGGGCCTGGTTCCTGATCGGGTTCATGGTGCTGTTCCACCTCAACATCACCTCCACCATCCCGATGGGGGTTCCGTTGGAGTGGAACGTGTTCTTCCTTTTCTCGCTGTTCTACCTGTTCGGCCACTACGCCGGGATCCGGGCCGTCGACCTCGGCTCCCCGTTGCTGCTGGCCATCCTGATCGCGGCGCTGGTGGTGGTGCCGGTCGTGGGCAACCTGTTCCCCCGGCAGATCTCGTTCCTGCCCGCGATGCGCTACTACGCCGGCAACTGGGCCACCAGCACCTGGTGCCTGCGCCGGGGCGCCGAGGACAAGATCGAGTCCAGCGTCACCAAGTCCTCGGCGCTGGTCCCCAAACAGCTTGCCCGCCTTTACGGTCCGGCCACGGCCGAACTCGTGATCGACAAGTTGATGGCGTGGCGGTCCATGCACACCCACGGGCGGACGCTCAACGGGCTGATACCGCGCGCCTTGCGCGGGCTCGACGAGGCCGACTACAGCCTGCGCGACGGCGAAATCGTCGCCGGGCCGCTGATCGGGTGGAACTTCGGCGAAGGCCACCTGCACAACGAGCAGTTGCTCGCCGCCGTGCAGCGGCGCTGCCGGTTCGACGACGGAGACGTCCGGGTGATCATCCTGGAAAGCCAGCCGATCCAGACCCGGCGGCAGGCGTACCGCATCGTCGACGCCGAGTCCGGCCTGATCGAAGAAGGCTACGTCGACGTCGCCGACATGCTGACCCGTCAGCCGTGGCCGCAACCCGGCGACGACTACCCGGTCCACGTCACCGCGCAGCGCACCACCCGATGACCTGCCATGTCTAGGGCCGTTGTCGTCGGCGCCGGCCCCAACGGCCTCGCCGCCGCGATCCACCTGGCCCGGCACGGTGTCGACGTACAGGTGCTGGAGGCCCGTGACACGGTCGGCGGGGGAGCGCGCTCGGGTGAGCTGACGGTGCCCGGGGTCGTCCACGACCACTGCTCGGCGTTCCACCCGCTCGGCGTCGGTTCCCCGTTCTGGCGGGAGATCGACCTGGCGCGCCACGGGCTGGTGTGGAAGTGGCCCGAGGTGGACTGCGCCCACCCGCTCGACGACGGCACCGCCGGCGTGCTGTACCGGTCGATCGATCGGACCACGCAGCGCATGGGGCCCGACGCGGCGCGGTGGCGGCGCGCCGTCGGGGACCTCGCGGCGGGGTTCGACGCGCTGGCGCAGGATCTGCTCCGCCCGGTGATCAACGTCCCGCGACACCCGCTGCGGCTGGCCCGTTTCGGTCCGCGCGCGCTGCTGCCGGCCACCACGATGGCCCGCTGGTTTCGCACCGAGCAGGCGCGCGCGCTGTTCGGCGGCACCGCCGCGCACGTCTACACCAGACTGGACCGGCCGCTGACCGCGTCGCTCGGGCTGATGATCCTGGCCAGCGGGCACCGCTACGGCTGGCCCGTCGCCGAAGGCGGATCCGGTTCGATCACCCGCGCCCTGGCCGCCGCGCTGACCGAGCACGGCGGCGCCGTGGCCACCGGGGTGACCGTCGCCGACCGCCGCGACATCCCCGACGCCGACATCGTCATGCTCGATCTCAGCCCCGCGCAGGCCCACGACCTCTACGGCGATCTCATGCCCGCCCGGATCAGACGCTCCTACCGGCGCTACCGCGAGGGCGCGTCGGCGTTCAAGGTCGACTTCGTCATCGAGGGCGACGTCCCCTGGACGAACCCCGACTGCGGGCGCGCCGGCACCGTCCACCTCGGCGGCTCCTTCGCCGAGATCGCCGACACCGAACGTCAACGCGCACAAGGCGCGATGGTGCGGCGCCCCTTCGTGCTGGTGGGGCAGCAGTACCTGGCGGACCCGTCGCGCAGCGCGGGCAACCTCAACCCGGTCTGGGCCTACGCGCACGTGCCCTTCGGCTACGACGGCGACGCCACCGCCGCGGTCGTCGGGCAGATCGAGCGATTCGCCCCGGGCTTTCGCGACCGCGTCGTCGCCACCGTCAGCACGGGCACCGCCGACCTGCAGGCCTACAACCCCAACTTCGTCGGCGGGGACATCATCGGCGGCGCCAACGACGGGCTGCAGGTGCTGTTCCGCCCGCGGGTCGCGGTCAACCCCTACGCGACCGGCGTACCGGGGGTGTATCTGTGTTCGCAGTCCACGCCGCCGGGCGCCGGTGTCCACGGGCTGTGCGGCCACCACGCCGCCGACGCGGCGCTGCGCTGGGCGCGCAAGCGGCGCTGAGCCGGCCGCCGTAGCCGAAACGTGACACAGCCTTGACCGAATCGCGGATGCGCCCTTGCGGTTCCACACGCGACGGCACCCCTACGATCACTATTGCAACGATGTCAGTTACACGGGGATTGGAGCCATGCGGGCAGTTGTTCGGGATGTTCTCGGGGTCATCGGCGTTGCTGCGAGCGTTGCTGCGAGCGTGGTTGCCGGGCCGGCCGGCGCCAGCCTGGCGGCGGCCAACCAGTCCGACCGGTTCGCCATCGCGTCGGTTCTGCCGACGCGGGGCGAGGTGGTGGGCATCGCGCACCCGGTCGTGGTGACGTTCCGCGCGCCCGTCGCCGGCCCGGCCGCACGGCACGCGGCCGAGCGCGCCGTGGACGTCACGTCGTCGCCCGCCAGGACCGGCAGGTTCGAATGGCTCGACAGCAACGTCGTGCAGTGGGTTCCCAGCCGGTACTGGCCGGCGCACAGCACGGTGGCGCTGTCGGTGGGTGGACGGCACGGCCTTTCCCTGGACTTCCAAACCGGTCCCGCCGTCGTCGGCGTCGCCAACATCTCGGACCACACGTTCACCGTGAGCATCGACGGTGCCGAGGCCGATCCGCCTCCTCCGCTGCCGGCGCCGCACCACCGGCCGCACTGGGGGCAAGAGGGCGTGCTGCCGGCTTCGATGGGCAGGCCGGAGTTTGCGACGCCCACCGGCTCCTACACCGTCCTGTCCAAGGAACGCTCGGTGATCATGGATTCGAGCAGCGTCGGGGTCCCCGTCGACGATCCAGACGGTTACCGCATCCCGGTGGACTACGCCGTCCGCATCACCAGCCGCGGCCTTTTCGTGCATTCGGCCCCGTGGGCCATCAACTCACTCGGGCTCGACAATGTCAGCCACGGCTGCATCAGCCTCAGCCCGGCCGACGCGGAGTGGTACTACAACACGGTCCACGTCGGCGACCCGGTGATCGTGCAGGAATAGCCGGGGCCGGCTGCCGGCCACACACACTGCCAGCCATACAACAACCCAGCCATACAACAACCCAGACATACAACAACCCAGACATACAAACAACGGACCCGCTGGTCGCAACCAGCGGGTCCGTTTCGGTCGGAGGGGGTCGGCGTCAGCCTCCCGAAGGTCCGGGCAGCGCCGGCTGACCGGGAACCGGGCCGCCGGCCGGCGCCGGACCGGTCGGCGCATCCTTGGCACCGGCCATGTCGATGATCGGGGCGGCCGCGATGCCGTCCACGGGAGCCCCGGCCAGCACCGGCCCGAGCGCGATCAGCGGGGCACCGGCCGGCACCACCGGCAGCGGGGCGCCCAGGGGCAGCGGGGCGCCCAGGGGCAGCGGGGCACCGGCCGGCACCGGCGGCCCGAGGGCGATCAGTGGGGCGCCCACCGGCACCACCGGCCCGGGCGCGACCACCGGGACCCCGGCCATGTCGGTGAGCGGAGCGCTGGCGCAGACGCCGCCGGGAGCGCCGGCCGCGGCGGGAGCGCCGGCCGCGCCGGCCGCGGCGGGAGCGCCGGCGGCGGCCGGGGCCGCGGCGTCACCCGCCTGATCCTGGACGCACGCGTAGCCGCCGGTTTTCAGCGGGGCGGCTGCCGCTTCGGGGCTCAACGCCATAGCAGCCCCGCACAATCCCGCGCCGGCAACTACTTTGATGTTGAACCGATCAAAGATCGTCATCAACGTCGACTCCTTTATGAGCGCTCGGTATTTCGCAATCAAGTGGTGCAGCAGAACCGCATTAGTCGTATCGCAGAGGTGTCTAGCCGACCGACACGATTATCAGCAGCAGGCGCGCAGCACGGGCCACGCCGCACCGCGCCGTTTCCAAATGGTGACGTTGCCGGTGCCCGCCGACCGAAAAGCGCCGCCGAAACCCCGGAAAAGGTCGGCTCCGCTCGGCGCCGCTCGGTGCCGGCTGCCGCCGAAACTCGCCTGGGCCGAAGCTTTCACGCTGTGGTCGTTGCCGTCGGCCGCACCGGGACACCCCGGGCGGTAATCGCGCTCGCGTCCAATGTAGTGCGGGTTGTCCACTATTTTCTGTCGGACAATTGCGGCGTCTATTAAACCGATGCGAAGCAGTCATGATTCGGTTACCGGGGGCCTTGTCAAACATGGTAGAAAGCGGCGCCGTTGCGCCCGCCGGGACAAATTCGGAAAGAATTTCTGTGGGCCTTTTCGGCTGCGTGGCGCGCGGTGCCCGACCGCGGCGGGGTTCCCGGGTTTCTACCGGTGGGCCGGCGGCGCGCGGCACTGATCTAGGCTGACGGCAAAGCGCTGATCGGCGGACACAGGAACACAGGGACACAGGGAGACAGGGAGAGAATAGTGACGGTCCGAGTAGGCATCAACGGCTTCGGCCGAATCGGGCGCAACTTCTACCGGGCTTTGTTGGCGCAGCAGGCGCAGGGTGCCGCGGACATGGAAGTGGTCGCCGTCAACGACATCACCGACAACCACACGCTGGCGCACCTGCTCAAGTTCGACTCGATCCTGGGCCGGCTGCCCTACGACGTCGGCCTCGAGGGCGAGGACACCATCGTCGTGGGCGACCGCAAGATCAAGGCGCTCGAGGTCCGGGAGGGCCCGGCCGCGCTGCCGTGGAGCGACCTCGGCGTCGACGTCGTCGTCGAATCCACCGGTCTGTTCACCAACGCGGCCAAGGCCAAGGGCCACCTGGACGCCGGCGCGAAGAAGGTCATCATCTCCGCGCCCGCCACCGACCCCGACATCACGATCGTGCTCGGCGTCAACGACGACAAGTACGACGGCAGCCAGAACATCATCTCCAACGCCTCCTGCACGACGAACTGCCTCGCGCCGCTGGCCAAGGTGCTCAACGACGAGTTCGGCATCGTCCGGGGCCTGATGACCACCATCCACGCCTACACCCAGGACCAGAACCTGCAGGACGGGCCGCACAAGGACCTGCGCCGCGCCCGCGCCGCCGCGCTGAACATCGTGCCGACGTCCACCGGTGCGGCCAAGGCGATCGGCCTGGTGATGCCCGAGCTGAAGGGCAAGCTGGACGGCTACGCGTTGCGGGTGCCGATCCCCACCGGCTCGGTCACCGACCTGACCGCCGACCTGTCCAAGGCGGCCGGCGTCGAGGAGATCAACGCGGCGTTCAAGGCCGCCGCCGACGGCAGGCTCAAGGGCATCCTGAAGTACTACGACGCACCCATCGTCTCCAGCGACATCGTCACCGACCCGCACAGCTCGATCTTCGACTCCGGGCTGACCAAGGTGATCGACAACCAGGCCAAGGTGGTGTCCTGGTACGACAACGAGTGGGGCTACTCCAACCGCCTCATCGATCTGGTCGCCCTGGTCGGCAAGTCCCTGTAACCGTGGCCATCCACACTCTGAAAAACCTTCTGGCGGAAGGTGTTTCGGGTCGCAGCGTGCTGGTGCGCTCCGACCTGAACGTGCCGCTCGACAACTCCGCCGGTCAGCAGGGCGCCATCACCGATCCCGGCCGCATCGCGGCGTCGGTGCCCACCTTGGCGGCACTGCTGAACGCCGGCGCCAAAGTGGTGGTCGCCGCGCACCTGGGCCGGCCCAAGGGCGGTCCGGACCCGAAGCTGTCGTTGGCACCGGTCGCCGCTGCGCTGGGCGAGCGGCTGGGCCGGCACGTGCAGATGGCCGGCTCCGATCGTTCCCCGGTCGTCGGCGCCGACGCGCTGGCCCGCGCCGAGGGCCTGACCGACGGCGACGTCCTGTTGCTGGAGAACGTCCGCTTCGACCCGCGCGAGACCAGCAAAGACGACGGCGAGCGACTGGCGCTGGCCCGGCAACTGGCCGAACTGGTCGGTCCCGCGGGCGCTTTCGTGTCCGACGGCTTCGGGGTGGTGCACCGCAAGCAGGCGTCCGTCTACGACGTTGCCACCCTGCTGCCGCACTACGCCGGCACGCTGGTGGCCGAGGAGATCCGGGTGCTGGAGCAGTTGACCAGCTCCACCAAACGGCCCTACGCGGTGGTACTCGGCGGGTCCAAGGTGTCCGACAAGCTCGGCGTCATCGAGTCGCTGGCCACCAAGGCCGACAGCATCGTCATCGGCGGCGGGATGTGCTTTACTTTCCTTGCCGCGCAGGGTCTTTCGGTGGGCAAGTCGTTGCTGGAAGAAGAGATGGTTCAGACCTGCCGCAGGCTGCTCGACGACTATCACGACGTGCTGCGGCTGCCGGTGGACATCGTGGTGGGCGAGAAGTTCGCCGCCGACGCGACCCCGCGGACCGTCGCCGCCGACGCCATCGGAGACGACGCGATAGGGCTGGACATCGGGCCGGGCTCGGTCAAACGGTTCGCGACGTTGCTGTCCAACGCGAGCACCGTGTTCTGGAACGGCCCGATGGGGGTGTTCGAGTTCCCGGCGTTCGCCGCGGGCACCAGGGGTGTCGCGGAGGCGATCGCCGCGGCGACCGGCAAGGGCGCGTTCAGCGTCGTCGGTGGCGGCGACTCGGCGGCCGCGGTGCGCGCCCTGGGCATCCCGGAGGGCGACTTCTCGCACATCTCCACCGGCGGCGGCGCCTCGCTGGAATATCTGGAGGGCAAGACGCTGCCGGGCATCGAGGTGCTAAGTCAGCCTCAGCCTGGTGAAAACAAGGGGGCAGCAGACTCGTGAGCCGCAAGCCACTGATCGCGGGCAACTGGAAGATGAACCTCAACCACTTCGAGGCGATCGCGCTCGTCCAGAAGATCGCGTTCGCGTTGCCGGACAAGTACTACGACAAGGTCGACGTCACGGTCATCCCGCCGTTCACCGACCTGCGCAGCGTGCAGACCCTGGTCGACGGCGACAAGCTGCGGCTGACCTACGGCGCCCAGGACCTGTCCCAGCACGACGCCGGCGCCTACACCGGCGACATCAGCGGCGCCTTCCTGGCCAAGCTGGGCTGCACCTTCGTCGTCGTCGGGCACTCCGAGCGGCGCACCTACCACCACGAGGACGACGCGCTGGTGGCCGCCAAGGCCGCCGCCGCGCTCAAGAACGAGCTGACCCCGATCGTCTGCATCGGCGAGCATCTCGACGTCCGCGAGGCCGGAAACCACGTCGCCCACAACGTCGAGCAGCTGCGCGGCTCGCTGGCCGGGCTGTCGGCCGAGCAGATCGCCAAGGTCGTCATCGCCTACGAGCCGGTGTGGGCGATCGGCACCGGGCGGGTGGCCGGCGCCGCCGACGCGCAGGAGGTGTGCGCGGCCATCCGCGCCGAGCTGGGCTCGCTGGCCTCACCGCGGGTCGCCGACTCCGTGCGGGTCCTCTACGGGGGCTCGGTGACCGCCAAGAACGTCGGCGAGCTCGTCGCCCGGGACGACATCGACGGGGGACTGGTCGGTGGGGCGTCGCTGGACGGGGAGCAGTTCGCGACGCTGGCGGCGATCGCCGCCGGCGGGCCGCTGCCGTAGGGGCGCCGAAACCGCCCCGCCCGACCCGCTAAACTGCGTCCCATGGAGTTGGCCCTGCGGATCACGCTGGTCGTCACCAGCATCCTGGTGGTGTTGCTGGTGCTGTTGCACCGCGCCAAGGGCGGCGGCCTGTCGACGCTGTTCGGCGGGGGTGTGCAGTCCAGCTTGTCCGGGTCGACGGTGGTGGAGAAGAACCTCGACCGCTTGACGCTGTTCATCGTCGGCATCTGGCTGGTGTGCATCGTCGGGATGGCCCTGCTCATCAAATACCGCTGACCTTCCGGCGCGACAACGCCGAGCGTGAAATCCACGACGCGACGCGCCGGTAATGCGTCGCCGGTTGCACCGTCGGGCGCTCGACGGGCGGACCGCCCCCTCCCCGCCGATACTGGGACCTATGGTCGAGGTTTCTGACACCGCACTGGCACCGATCGGCGCCGTGCAACGGACCCTGGTCGGCCGCGAGGCGACCGAGCCGATGCGCGCCGACATCCGTCTGCTGGGCGCCATCCTCGGCGACACCGTGCGCGAGCAGAACGGCGACGAGGTGTTCGACCTCGTGGAACGCGCCCGGGTGGAGTCGTTCCGGGTGCGGCGCTCGGAGATCGACCGGGCCGACATGGCGCGCCTGTTCTCCGGGCTCGACATCCACCGGGCCATCCCGGTCATCCGGGCGTTCAGCCATTTCGCGCTGCTGGCCAACGTCGCCGAAGACATCCACCGGGAGCGCCGTCGCGCGGTCCACGTCGCCGCCGGGGACCCGCCGCAGGACAGCAGCCTGGCTGCCACGTACGCGAAACTCGAAGCTGCCGAGCTGGATTCGGCCACCGTCGCCGACGCGTTGCGGGGCGCGCTGGTCTCCCCGGTGATCACCGCCCATCCGACCGAGACACGCCGTCGCACCGTGTTCGTCACCCAGCACCGCATCACCGAGCTGATGCGGCTGCACGCCGACGGGCGCACCGAGACCGCCGACGGGCGCAGCATCGAACGCGAACTGCGCCGGCACGTCCTCACGCTGTGGCAGACCGCGCTCATCCGGTTGTCGCGGCTGAAGATCTCCGACGAGATCGAGGTGGGGCTGCGGTACTACCCGGCGGCGTTGTTCGAGGTGATCCCGCAGGTCAACGCCGAGGTCCGGGCCGCGCTGCGCGCCCGCTGGCCCGGCACCGACCTGCTGTCGGGGCCCCTGCTGCAACCCGGCTCCTGGATCGGCGGCGACCGCGACGGCAATCCGAACGTGACCGCCGACGTCGTGCGGCTGGCCACCGGCAGCGCCGCGTTCACCGCACTGGCCCACTACCTGTCGGAGCTGACGCACCTCGAGCAGGAGCTGTCGATGTCGGCGCGGCTGGTCCGCGTCACCGACGCGCTGGCCGCACTCGCCGACGGCTGCCGGGAACAGGCCCGCGCCGACGAGCCCTACCGGCGGGCGCTGCGGGTGATCCGCGGGCGGCTCACCGCCACGACCGCACACATCCTGGACCGGCGCCCGCAACACGGGCTCGACCTGGGCCTGGCGCCCTACGGCACGCCGGCCGAGTTGCGGGCCGACCTGGACACGATCGACGCCTCGCTGCGGTCGCACGGCGGCGCGCTGCTGGCCGACGACCGCCTGGCGCTGCTGCGGGAAGGTGTGCACGCCTTCGGGTTTCACCTGTGCGGCCTGGACCTGCGGCAGAACTCCGACGTGCACGAACAGGTGGTCGCCGAGCTGCTGGCGTGGGCGGGGGTGCACCCCGACTACGGCTCGTTGCCCGAACAGGAGCGGGTCGCGCTGCTGGCCGGCGAGCTCGCAACCCGCCGGCCGCTGGTCGGTGAGCGCGCGCTGGGGGCACCACCGGCTTGCGGGGGACTGTCCGACCTGGCCCGCGGCGAGCTGGGCGTCGTCGCGGCCGCCGCCCACGCGATCCGGACCTACGGCCCCGCCGCGGTGCCCAACTACGTCATCTCGATGTGCCGGTCGGTGTCCGACGTCCTGGAGGCCGCGATCCTGCTCAAGGAGGCCGGACTGCTGGACGTCGCCGGGCCGCAACCGCACTGCCCGGTGGCGATCTCGCCGCTGTTCGAGACGATCGACGACCTGCACAACGGGGCGGCGACCCTGCACGCCATGCTCGAGCTGCCCCTCTACCGGGCGCTGGTGGCCGCGCGGGGGGACTGCCAGGAGGTGATGCTCGGCTACTCCGACTCCAACAAGGACGGCGGGTATCTGGCCGCCAACTGGGCGGTCTACCGCGCCGAGCTCGCGCTGGTGGAGGTGGCCCGCAAGGCCGGAATACGGTTGCGGCTCTTCCATGGTCGCGGCGGCACCGTCGGCCGCGGCGGCGGTCCGAGCTACCAGGCCATCCTGGCGCAGCCGCCGGGTGCGGTGAGCGGTTCGCTGCGGCTCACCGAGCAGGGGGAGGTGATCGCCGCCAAATACGCCGAGCCGCGCACGGCGCGGCGCAACCTGGAGAGCCTGGTGGCGGCGACGCTCGAGTCGACGCTGCTGGACGTGGAGGGCCTCGGCGACGCGGCGGAGCCGGCGTACGCGCTGCTCGACGAGGTGGCCGCGCTGGCGCGGCGCGCCTACGCCGAACTGGTGCACGAGACACCGGGTTTCGTCGAGTACTTCATGGCCTCCACCCCGGTCAGCGAGATCGGGTCGCTGAACATCGGCAGCCGCCCGACCTCGCGGAAGCCCACCTCCTCGATCGCCGACCTGCGCGCCATCCCGTGGGTGCTGGCGTGGAGCCAGTCCCGGGTGATGCTGCCGGGCTGGTACGGCACCGGGACGGCGTTCGAGCGGTGGATCGCGGCGGGCCCGGAGACCCAGGACGAGCGGGTGCGGGCCCTGCACGACCTGTACCGCCGGTGGCCGTTCTTTCGCAGCGTGCTCTCGAACATGGCGCAGGTGCTGGCCAAGAGCGACCTGGGACTGGCGGCCCGCTACGCCGAACTGGTGGACGACGAGTCGTTGCGGCACCGGGTGTTCGACAAGATCGTCGCCGAGCACCAGCGAACCATCGCCATGCACAAGCTCATCACGGGGCAGGACGACCTGCTGGCCGACAACCCGGCGCTGGCCCGTTCGGTGTTCAACCGCTTCCCGTATCTGGAACCGCTGAACCATCTGCAGGTGGAACTGCTGCGCCGCTATCGCTGCGGCGACGACGACGAGTTGGTGCAGCGCGGCATCCTGTTGACGATGAACGGGCTGGCCAGCGCGCTGCGCAACAGCGGCTAGCTTGGCTAGTTCCTGCACAGCCGGCATTTTGAGTCAAGTCTGCGAGCTGCGCCACGCCTGTGGGCAGTAATCGGTCATGGACGCAGGTGAGGAAGTGGGCGGTGTGCAGGCCGTGATGCGGGTGATCAGTCCGCGGTAGTTTGAGCCGGCGCAGGTCGTAGGTGATCTGTCCGGTTGTGATGGCGCCGGGATCGAGCCCGCGTAGCGCGGTGGTCAGGGCGCGCAGATCGCGGTTAGTGAACCCGTTGGTTTGGCAGCCGAACGTCAGTAGCGCCTGCAGCAGGCGTGGGTGCGGCGCTGGGTCGACGTCGTCGACCGCGGAAAAACCGTTGTCCGGCGCGGTGAACCCGATCCCGGCCTTGGCTGCTTGGCGCTGGGCCCAATGGTTGCCGTTGAGGCACAGCTTGGCGGTGTAGAACCGACCGAAGCCCTGATCGACGCACTGAATTAAGACTAGCCGACCACCTTGATCGTCACTTCGTCGAGCGCGCCGTAGGCGGCCGGGTGACTGCGCATCCAGTCCTCGCTGAGCACGACGACTTCTGCACCCGAGGCCGCGATCTGCCGTTCCAATTCCCGGGCGGACGGGGACCCGAACCGGCACAACACCCGCAGCGGTGTGGCAGTCGCAGTGGTCTGCGCGGCAAACGTCTCCAGTGCCTCGGCCGCGTCGGTCATCCTCGCGATGTCGAGGACCGCGTTGGCGCCGAGTTCGAGTGGAGTCGAGTCGTCGGCGGCGTCCAGGTACTGCGCGAGGAGGATTCCGCCGGCCGGACGGTCTGCCAGCGCGTCCTCCGCCACCCGGATCATCCGTGCGGTCAGAGCGTTAAGGACGTCGTCGACCATGACGAGCACCGGATAGCTCTGTCCGGTCGCCGGTGCAGCTTTCATAGCGGCGTCGACGTCGCGTTGTACTGCGTCGTCGGGGTAGATGCGGCGCAGTAGCGGCTCAGTCATCACCGTGGTGATCAGCGCCATCACCACCATCATCGTGAACATCGAATTATCCAGGACGCCAACCTGTTGTCCGACCGTCAGGATCACCAATTCGGTCAGCCCGCGGGTATTCATCAACACCGCGATGGCGGCGCTGTGCTGGAAGCTCATCCGCTGAATGCGGGCACCGGCGAACGCTCCGCAGAATTTGCCGCCGACCGCCACGGCGAGAATCAGCAGCAGTTGCCAGAGCAAGCCGGAGTCCTTGAACAGGCGCAGGTTTACCCCGAAGCCGATGGTGACAAAGAAAATCGGCAGCAGCAAAAGTACGCTGATCTGTTCGAGTCGCTCGAGGATGTCCCGCCGCAATGCCTGCGCACCCTTGTGCGGCATTATTGCGCCGAACAGGAAGGCACCGAAGATTTCGTGAATGCCAATCCTTTCGGTGATGAAGGCGGACAGCAGCAGGCCGGCCAGGATCACGGCGAGCATGTCGGGCGTGATACGGCCGGTGCGCTTGTGCCGGTTGATCATTCGAGCGAGCAGCGGTTTCAGAACGACAACCAGCCCGGCAGCGAAAGTCAGGGCCAACGCCATTGTGCGCACCGCCGAAAGCGCGCTGCCTCCTTTGAGAACGGCGGTTACCAAGGCCAACAAGGTCCAGGCCAGTATGTCGTCGACGGCAGCCGCGGAAAGGGCTAGAACACCCACTGGAGTGCGGTTCATTTTGCGTTCCAACAGTATTCGGGCCAGCACGGGGAATGCGGTGATCGACATGGCCACACCCATGAACAATGCCAGGCCCACCATGGGTACCGCTCTGCCGTGCACGACGTTGTGGAGGGGGTAGAGATCGAAAGTCAACAGAGCGCCGAGCGCGAAGGGCGCAACGATCGACAGGATGGATATCATGCCGGCAGCTCCCTGGCGGCCCCGGATCAGCGAGAAGTCGAGCTCCAGACCCACGATGAACATGAAAAGCACCAGTCCGAGCTGACCCAATATGCCCAAGTACGGCAGCACAGCGCTCGGGAAGACGTAGGTTTCGACGTGATGGGGCAACAGGTCGAGAAGGGTAGGGCCGAGCGCAATTCCCGCGACGATTTCGCCGATCACCGCCGGCTGCCGGCACATGCGCGCTATCCTGCCGAATAGCCGCGCGAGCACCATGATCATCGCGACGTCGAGGAGCACATACGGAAAGACGTTCGTCACGGCGAACAGTGGACCATATGGACCTGGCTGACGCGAGCCGAATCATGTTGCGGTCAACGCGCTGTCACCGTCAGGCCGAGCGCCCCGTCGGGCTAGCGCACCGTTCGGTTGCGCAGCCGGTCCAGCACGCCGCGCACCGCGTGTTCGTCGGCCAACAGGGGCGAGATCAGCGTTTCACCGGCTTTGGCGATGTCGTCGATCCGTTCGACGATGGCATCGATGGGCTGGAGCAGACCGATCAGCCACTTGGCCAGGTCGTCCAGGTCGGAGAGCGTGCCGTCCAGGTGGTTCAGGCCGCTGTTCATGCGTTAGCCGGTGGTGTTCAGCGCCGTCAGTGACCTACTGGACTCTCTCCAGGACGTCCTCGACCTGCTCCACCGTCTTGTCGGCGTTGAGCGCCGCGTGGGTGAGGGTCCTGATCCGGCTCCGCTCCAGCGGCCCCCCGCGGACCGTTTTGTCTGCCATGAGGGTGATTGTCCGCCGTCAGCCCGGAAGCTTGGACGCGGCCGCCTCGTCGAGCAGCCACAGCGTGGTTTCGAGGCCGACGGCGCCGGCGGCCGGGACCGAGGCGGCGGGGGCGCCGCCGATGGCGGCGGCGACCGCGTCGGCCTTGGCCTCGCCGGAGACGATCAGCCAGACCTCGCGAGAGCGCCGAACCGCGGGCAGCGTCAACGTGATTCGCTGCGGTGGCGGTTTGGGGGAGTTGTCGACCGGGACCACCATGCGGGTGGTCTCCCGCACCGCCGCGGTGTCCGGGAACAGCGAGTTGACGTGGCCCTCGGGGCCCATGCCCAGCAGGTGGACGTCGAAGGTGGGCACCGCCTGCCCGGGTTCGGCGTTGGCCGCCAGCACCTGCTCGTAGGCCAGGGCCGCGGCGGCCATGTCGTCGCCGAACTCCCCGTCGCTGGCCGGCATCGCGTGCACGTTGCTGCACGGGATGTCGATGTGGTCGAGCAGCGCCGCGCGCGCCTGTCTGTCGTTGCGCTCGTCGTCGCTTGCGGGGACGTAGCGTTCGTCGCCCCAGAACAGATGCACCTTGGGCCAGTCGATCCGGTCCGCTTCGGGGCCGAGCCGCCGCAGCAGCCCGATGCCGTTGCTGCCGCCGGTCAGCACGACCAGCGCCCGCCCCCGGGCCGTGACGGCGTCCCGAACGGAGCCGACCAGTCGCCGCGCCGCGGCCTCGATCAACTCCTGGGTCTGCGGGAAAACCTCGACGACGGTATTCATGCGTACTGCACCCTGCCTATCCCCTCCAGAGCGGCGAAGTAGATCTCATCGGGGTCCAACCGGCGCATGTCCTCGGCGAGGCACTCGCGGGTCTCCCGGCGCGCCAACGGAACCAGGGCGTCCGGGCGGCCGGTCCGGCTCAGGGTCGCCGTCGTTCCCTCCTGCGGACGGCTCAGGGTGATGGTCCCGGTCGGGCGCCGCAGCTCGACCTTGAGGTCGCCGACCACCCGGTGCACCGGCCCCTCGATCCGGCTGGCCAGCCACCCCGCCACGAGGTCCAGCGCGGGCTCGCTTCGCAGACCCGAGACCAGGGCCGACTCGATCGGCTCGTACGGCGGCTGGTCGAGGGTCGAGGTGAGCAGCGCCCGCCAGTAGGTGATCCGCGCCCAGGCCAGGTCGGTGTCGCCGGCGGTGTAGCCGGGCAGCCGGCTCTTGATCGCCGACAGGGGGTCCCGCCCGTTGGTGGCGTCGGTGATGCGCCGAATCGCCAACTTGCCCAACGGGTCCCGGGCCGGCACCGCCGGCGCGATGTCGGGCCACCACACCACGACCGGGATGTCGGGCAGCAGGAAGGGGGTGACGACGCTGTCGGCGTGGCCGGCCAGCGGCCCGGACAGCCGCAGCACCACCGTTTCGCCCGCGGTGGAGTCGCCGCCGGCCCGCAGCTGGGCGTCCAGCCGGGCGTCGGAGGCGTCGGCGTCTCCGGCCATCACCACCAGGACCCGCATCGGGTGCTCGTGGCTGGCGTCGTTCGCGGCGTCGATGCACTCCTCGAGCAGGGCCTCGTTCTCCGAGGCGATGATCAGCGTGCCGACCCGGCCCATCGTCACGGCGCCGACCTGCTCGCGCAGCTCGTCGAGTTTCTTGTTGACCGCGTTGGTGCTGGTGTCGGGCAGGTCGACGATCATGGGCGCCACTCCTCAGCATCGCTGCGCTCTGCATCGTCGCCGGCGCGAATCATGGCCGCCGCCATTCCCGGCCGGTCCTGCGCAGCATCTCGAAGGCCGACTCCGGGCCCCAGGTGCCCGCCGGGTAAGTGTCGGGTTTGCCGTGGGCGGCCCAATAGTCCAGCACGGGATCCAGTATGCGCCAAGCCAATTCGACTTCGTCGTTCACCGGAAACAGGGACGGCTCACCGAGCAGCACGTCCAGGATCAGCCGCTCGTAGGCCTCGGGCGAATCCTCGGCGAACGCCGAGCCGTAGGAGAAGTCCATGTTGACGTCGCGCACTTCCATCGCGCTGCCCGGCACCTTGGAGCCGAACCGCAGGGTGATCCCCTCGTCGGGCTGGACCCGGATCACCATGGCGTTGGTGCCCAGTTCGTCGGTCATGGTCGCGTCGAACGGCAGGTGCGGCGCGCGCTTGAACACCAGCGCGATCTCGGTCACCCTGCGGCCCAGACGTTTTCCGGTGCGCAGGTAGAACGGCACACCGGCCCAGCGACGCGTGTCGACCTCGAGGGTGATCGCGGCGAACGTCTCGGTGGTGGAGTCCTGGGAGAAGCCTTCCTCGTCGAGCAGGCCGACCACCTGCTCGCTGCCCTGCCAGCCGGCCGCGTACTGCCCGCGGCTGCTCGTCTCGTGCAGCGGCTGCGCGAGCTGGGTCGCCGAGAGCACCTTGATTTTCTCGGTCTGCAGCGCCGAGGGGTTGAAGCTGATCGGTTCCTCCATCGCGGTCAGTGCCAGCAACTGCATCAGGTGGTTCTGGATGACGTCGCGGGCGGCGCCGATGCCGTCGTAGTAGCCGGCGCGTCCGCCCAGCCCGATGTCCTCGGCCATGGTGATCTGGACGTGGTCGACGTAGTGGGAGTTCCAGATCGGATCCCACAGCTGGTTGGCGAACCGCAGCGCCAGGATGTTCTGCACCGTCTCCTTGCCCAGGTAGTGGTCGATGCGGAACACCGACTCCTCCGGGAAGACGGCGTTGACCACGTGGTTGAGGTCGCGCGCGCTGTTCAGGTCGTGGCCGAACGGCTTTTCGATGACCACCCGGCTCCAGCTGCCGTCCTGGGCGTCGGCCAGACCGGACCTGCGCAGCTGTTCGCAGACCACCGGGAAGGACTTGGGCGGGATCGCCAGGTAGAAGGCGTGGTTGCTGCCGATGCCGCGTTCGACGTCGAGCTTCTCCAGCGTCACGGCCAGGCGTCCGAACGCGACGGCGTCGTCGAATTCGCCGCGCACGAAACGCAATCCGTCGGCCAGCCGCTCCCATATCGACTGGCGGAACGGGGTGCGGCAGTGCTGCCTGACCGAATCCTGGACCACCCGCGCGAAGTCGTCGTGGTCCCAGTTGCGGCGGCCGAACCCCACCAGCGAGAAGGTGGGGGGCAGCAGGCCGCGGTTGGCCAGGTCGTAGATGGCCGGCACCACCTTCTTGTGGGCCAGGTCGCCGGTGACGCCGAACAGCACCATGGCGCACGGTCCGGCGATCCTTGGCAGGCGCTTGTCGTCCTTGTCCCGTAGCGGATTACGCCACTGTTCAGCCTGGCCGCCACGGCTCATTTGTCGGCGGAGCCCAGTTGTTTGCGCGTCTCGGCGAGCAGCTGAGTCCAGGCGTCCACGAACTTCTCGACCCCCTCGTTCTCCAGGACCAGGAACACGTCGGCCAAGTCGATGCCGACCTTCTCCAAGTCGTCGAAGACCTGCTGGGCGGCCGCGGCCGTGCCGGTGACCGTGTCGCCCTTGACCTGCCCGTGGTCGGCGACGGCGTCGATGGTGGGCTCGGGCATGGTGTTCACCGTGTGCGGAGCCACCAGTTCGGTGACGTAGAGGGTGTCGGAATAGTCGGGGTTCTTGACGCCGGTGGACGCCCACAGCGGGCGCTGCACGCGGGCGCCGGCGGACTCGAGCGCCGTGTAGCGCCCGCCGCGCTCGAACACCTCCTGGTAGGCCGCGTAGGCCAGTCGCGCGTTGGCGACCCCGGCCTTGCCGCGCAACCCCAGCGCCTGCCCGGAGCCGATCTTCTCCAGCCGCTTGTCGATCTCGGTGTCCACGCGGGACACGAAAAACGATGCCACGGAATGGATCGTGGACAGGTCGTGGCCGGCCTCGCGGGCCTTCTCCAGCCCGGCCAGATACGCGTCCATCACCTCGCGGTGCCGTTCGACGGAGAAGATCAGCGTGACGTTGACCGAAATCCCCTCCGCCAGAGCCGCGGTGATGGCCGGCAGGCCGGCCTTGGTGGCGGGGATTTTGATGAGCAGGTTCGGCCGGTCGACGATCTTCCACAGTTCGACGGCCTGCGCGATGGTCTTTTCGGTCTCGTTGGCCAGCCGCGGGTCGACCTCGATCGACACCCGGCCGTCGACGCCCCGGGTGGCCTCCCACACCGGGGTGAACACGTCGCAGGCGCTGCGCACGTCGTCGGTGGTCACGGTGCGGATCGTCGCGTCCACGTCGGCGCCGCGTTCGGCCAGCTCGGCGATCTGGCCGTCGTAGGCGTCGCCCTCGGCCAGCGCCTTCTGGAAGATCGACGGGTTGGTGGTCACGCCGACGACACTCCTGGTGTCGATCAGCTCCTGCAGGTTCCCCGAGTGCAGCCGCTCCCGCGACAGGTCATCGAGCCACACGGATACGCCCGCAGCGCTGAGCGCGGCAAGGTTCGGGTTCTGAGTGGTCATGGAATCGCCTTCTCTCAGTTGTCCACTACCTGTTCCGCTGCGGCAGCGACGGCTTCAGCGGTGAAGCCGAATTCACGGAACAAAGTCTTGGCGTCGGCGGACTCGCCGTAGTGTTCGATCGACACGATCTTGCCGGTGTCGCCGACCAGCTTGTGCCAGCTCTGCGCGACGCCGGCCTCGACGGCCACCCGCGCCGACACCGACGGCGGCAGCACGCTGTCGCGGTAGTCCGAGGGCTGCGACTCGAACCACTCCACGCACGGCATCGACACGACCCGCGCGACGATGTCCTTGTCCGCCAACAGCTTCTGGGCCGCGACGGCGAGCTGGACCTCCGAGCCGGTGGCGATCAGCACGACGTCGGGCTCCTCGCCGTCGTCGTTCAGGACGTAGCCGCCCCGGGCGACGCCCTCGGCGCTGGTGCCCTGCAGCACCGGCACACCCTGGCGGGTCAGGATCAGGCCGACCGGGCCGCTGCCGTTGCCGCGCGCCAGGATGGTGCGCCAGGCGTAGGCGGTCTCGTTGGCGTCGGCCGGGCGCACCACCGACAGCCTGGGGATCGCCCGCAGCGCCGCCAGGTGCTCGATCGGCTGGTGGGTGGGGCCGTCCTCGCCCAGCCCGATCGAGTCGTGCGTCCAGACGTAGATGGTGTCGATGTCCATCAACGCCGCCAACCGCACCGCCGGGCGCATGTAGTCGGAGAACTGCAGGAAGGTGCCGCCGTAGGCCCGCGTCGGGCCGTGCAGCACGATGCCGGACAGGATGGCGCCCATCGCGTGCTCGCGGATACCGAAGTGCAGGGTGCGGCCGTACCAGCCGGCGTTGTACTCCTTGGTCGAAATGACTGGCGGGCCAAAGGAAGTCGCGCCCTTCATGGTGGTGTCGTTGCTGCCGGCCAGGTCGGCCGAACCGCCCCACAACTCGGGCAGTTTGGGGCCCACAGCCGACAGCACCGCCCCGGACGCCTTGCGGGTGGCCACCGCGTCGCCGCCGGGCTCCCAGTGCGGCAGGTCGGCGTCCCAGCCGTCGGGCAACTGCCCGGCGGTCAGCCGGTCCAGCAGCGCCTTGCGTTCCGGCTCGCGCCGCGCCCACGCCTCGAAGTCGGCCTGCCAGCGTTCGTGGGCCTGTTTGCCCCGGCCCACCAGCCCCCGGGTGTGGGTGATGACGTCCTCGCGGACCTCGAACTTCTTGTCCGGGTCGAACCCGAGGGCTTCCTTGACGGCCGCCACCTCCTTGTCGCCGAGGGCGGCGCCGTGCGCCTTGCCGGTGTTCATCAGGTTGGGGGCCGGGTAGCCGATGATGGTGCGCAGCGAGATGAACGACGGCCGGTCGGTGGCGGCCTTCGCGTTGGCGATGGCCTGCTCGATGCCGACGACGTTCTCGCCGCCCTGCACCTCCTGGACGTGCCAGCCGTAGGCGCGGTAGCGGGCCGCGGTGTCCTCGCACAGCGCGATGTCGGTGTCGTCCTCGATCGAGATCCGGTTGTGGTCGTAGAACACGATGAGGTTGCCCAGCTGCTGCACCGCCGCCAGCGACGACGCCTCCGACGTCACGCCCTCCTCGATGTCCCCGTCGGAGGCGATCACGTAGATGAAGTGGTCGAAGGGGCTGGTTCCCGGCTTGGCGTCGGGGTCGAACAGGCCGCGCTCGTAGCGAGCCGCCATCGCCATCCCGACCGCCGAGGCCAGCCCCTGGCCGAGCGGGCCGGTGGTGATCTCGACGCCGCGGGTATGCCGGAACTCCGGGTGCCCGGGGGTCTTGGAGCCCCAGGTGCGCAGCGACTCGATGTCGGAGAGCTCCAGCCCGAAACCGCCCAGGTAGAGCTGGATGTAGAGGGTCAGGCTGCTGTGGCCGCACGACAGGATGAACCGGTCGCGGCCCAGCCAGGCGGTGTCGCTCGGGTCGTGCCGCATCACCCGCTGGAACAGCGTGTACGCCAGCGGCGCCAGGCTCATCGCCGTCCCGGGGTGGCCGTTGCCGACCTTCTGGACCGCATCGGCGGCCAGGACCCTCGCGGTGTCGACGGCGACCGAGTCGATCTCGGCCCAGTCGTCGGGATGGTGTGGTCGGGTCAGCGCGGAGATCTCTTCGAGTGTGGTCACAGACTCAGTCCTTGGGGTCATCGAGCTGATCAATCTCAACCCTAGTGCGGGACGGGCGGCTCTTGCAGTGCAAGATTCCGGGTACCCAGGGCGGGGCGTTGTGAAAATTACGTGACGGCCCGAGGCTTGGTGCAACCAGTCCCGCAATCGGGGGAGAAACGCAATCGAGGGAGAAATATGCGTGAGGGGACCCTGCGGGCCCGCCACCGGGGGAGTGCGGTCTACCATCGTGTGTAGTAGATACTGCGCGCCGCCCGAACCCCGAGGAGTCATTGCGTGAGCGTTCGCGGGCGCGTCGCGCCGAGCCGAAAAACCGAGTCCGCCCGCCCCGGGCCGGACCCGATGGGCCGCTCCGAGAAGCCGGTCCGCAACCGGGCCGTGGCGACGGTGCTGGCTTATCTGGCGCTGACCAAGCCGCGGGTGATCGAACTGCTGCTGGTCACCGCGATCCCCGCAATGCTGCTGGCCGACCGCGGCACCGTGAACCCGCTGCTGATCCTCAACACGCTGGTCGGGGGGATGTTGGCGGCCGGGGGTGCCAACACGCTCAACTGCGTCGCCGACGCCGACATCGACAAGGTGATGAAGCGGACCGCGCGCCGGCCGCTGGCGCGGGCGGCGGTGCCGACCCGCAGCGCACTGGTGTTCGGGCTGGTGCTCAGCGTGGGCTCGTTCTTCTGGCTGTGGTCGACCACCAACCTGTTGTCGGGGCTGCTGGCCGTCGCCACGATCGCGTTCTACGTCTTCGTCTACACCCTGTTGCTCAAGCGCCGCACGTCGCAGAACGTGGTGTGGGGCGGCGCGGCGGGCTGCATGCCGGTGATGATCGGCTGGTCGGCGGTCACCGGCACCATCGGGTGGCCGGCGCTGGTGATGTTCGCCATCATCTTCTTCTGGACGCCGCCGCACACGTGGGCGCTGGCGATGCGCTACAAGGACGACTACAAGCGGGCGGGCGTGCCGATGCTGCCGGCCGTGGCGACCGAGCGTCAGGTCACCAAGCAGATCGTGATCTACACCTGGCTGACCGTGCTGACGACGCTGGCGCTGGCGCCGGCGGCGGGGTGGCTGTACGCGGCGGTTGCCGTGGTCGCCGGGGTGTGGTTCCTGGCGATGGCCCACCAGCTGTACGCCGGTGTCCGCGCCGGTCAGCCCGTCAAACCCCTGCGGCTGTTCCTGCAGTCCAACAACTACCTGGCGGTGGTGTTCTGCGCGCTGGCGGTCGACTCGGCCATCGCGCTGCCGACGCTGTTCTAGCGTGAATGCCGAGCAGACGCAAAAGCACCCGATTCCAGGCGAATTCAGGGGTTTCTGCGTCTGCTCGCGCTATGGCGGCTAGGGCAGCAGCACGAGCGACCCCGTGGTCCGGCGGCCCTGCAGATCCTCGTGGGCGCGGGCCGCCTCGGCGAGGGGATACCGGCCCCCGACCTGCACGGAGATGGCCCCGCTGCCGATTGCGTCGAACAGTTCGGTGGCCCGCCGGGCGAACTCGTCGCGGGTGCGGATGAAGTGGACCAGCGAGGGGCGGGTGAGGTACACCGACCCGGCGGTGTTGAGCCGCTGCGGATCGACGGGCGGTACCGGTCCGCTGGCGGCGCCGAACAACGCCAGGGTGCCGCGGACGGCCAGGCTGGCCAGGCTCGCGTCGAATGTGCTCGCGCCCACGCCGTCGTACACCACCGCCACCCCCGCGCCGCCGGTCAGCGCCCGGACCTGCCGACCGAATCCGGCGGCGTCGTCGGGATAGGAGAGCACCTCGGCGGCCCCGGCGTCCCTCGACATCCGCTCCTTCTCCGGCGTCGAGACCGTGGTGATCACCCGGGCGCCCAGCAAGCGCGCCCACTGCGTCAGGAGCAGCCCGACCCCGCCGGCGCCCGCGTGCACCAGCACGGTGTCGCCGCTTTGCACGGGATACACCGACTTGAGCAGGTAATGGGCGGTCAGGCCCTTCAGCAACACCGAGGCCGCCACATCGGATGCCACCCCGTCCGGTACCTTCGCGGTCAGCGTGGCCGGCGCGGTGGAGTATTCGGCGTAGCCACCGGACACCGCGGCGCTGACCACCCGATCGCCGTCGCTGAAACCGTCGACCCCGTCGCCGGCGCCGACGACCGTGCCGCACATCTCCTGGCCGAGGACGAACGGCAACTCGCGCGGGTACTGCCCGGAGCGGAAGTAGGTGTCGAGGTAGTTGACCCCGATGGCCTCGGCCCGGATCAGCAGTTCGCCGGGGCCCGGGCTGGGCCGCGGGGTGTCGACGTAGCGCAGGACCTCCGGGCCGCCGGTGTCGGCGACTTCTATTGCGTGCATGCGCCTATCATGCCGGGCAATGAAGCTCGCCCGGCCGGACCTCTTCCACCCGCGCATCGTGCTGGCGGGCTGCCCGCGGCACGTCACCGGCGACGGCGACGACGCGGGGCTCGTCGCCGCGCTGCGCCGCCGCGGCCTGCACGCCCGCTGGCTGTCCTGGGACGATCCGGAAACCGGTCTGGCGGACCTGGTGATCTTGCGGGCCACCAGCGACTACGCCGAGCGGCTCGACGCCTTCCTGGCCTGGATGAGCGCGATCGCACACGTGCTCAACCCGCCCGCCGTGGTGGCCTGGAACGCCGACCGTCACTATCTGGCCGACCTGGCGCGCGCGGGGGTGCCCACGGTGCCGGGGGAGTTCTTCGCGCCGGGGGAACGCATCCGGCTGCCGCGCAGCGGGCACGTCTTCGTCGGTCCGGCCGTGGGCACCGGGAGCCGCCGCTGCGCCGACCGCGTCTCAGCCCTGGCGGACGCGGGGGAGCTGCACGGCGCGGGCCGCGGCGTGCTGCTGCAAGCCTGCGACCCGTCGCCCGAATCGGTGCTGGTCTTTGTCGGCGGCGCGCCGTCGCATGCGTTCACGATGCGGGGACGCAGGCTGGTTCGGGCCGAGCCGGACCCGGAGGTCTGGGCGGTCGGCGCCGCAGCGCTGGCCGCCGCGGCCGCCCGGACGGGCCACGCGCAACGTGAGCTGCTCTACGCGCGCGCCCACGTCGTCGGCGACCACCGCGACCCGCGCCTGCTGGAACTGCAACTGGTGGAGCCGTCGCTGGGCTGGCGGCGGTTGGAGCCGGGCGCCCGCGAGCGCGCCGAGCGCGGGTTCGCGCTGGCCGTGGAGTCAGCGTGCGACCGGCTCGGGCTCGGCCCGGCCAAGCACCCGTTCCCGCATTGACGCCCACAGCGCCGCGGTGGCCGCGGTGCACGCGGCGGCGCCCGCCACGTGCACCGCGACCAGGGCGGCAGGGACCCCGGTGAAGTATTGCGCGGTGCCGACGCCGGCCTGCGCGCACACCAGGGCCAGCAGCACGCCGAGGCGCAGCAGGAGGGGCCGCGACGCGCCGACGGCCAGCAGGCCGAAGCCCAGGCCGACCAGCAGCGCCAGGTAGGCGACCAGCAGCGAGGAGTGCGCGTGCACCAGGGTGTCGATCTCGACTTTCAGTCGCGGCACCGTCCGGCTGGGGCTGCGGTCGCCCGCGTGCGGGCCGGCGGCCGTCACCAGCGTGCCGGTGACCAGCACCGCCGCCAGATCCGCCCCGATCAGGGCGGTGAGCGCGCGTAGCGGCCGGGCCACCCGCCGGCGCGGCACCCCGTCGTCCGGCTCGCCGATCTTGACGTAGAGCAGCACCGACAGCCACACCATCGTCATGGAGGTCAGCAGGTGGATGGCCACCGTCCACCACAGCAGGCCGGTCCGCACGGTGATGCCGCCGATGACCGCCTGCACCACCGTCGACACCGGCATCAGCCACGCATACACCAGGACCTCGCGGCGCCGGCGGGCCCGGGTCACCGCCAGCACGGCCAGCAGCGCGGCGATGACCACCGCGAACGTGATCATCCGGTTGCCGAACTCGACGGCCTGGTGGATGCGCGGGACCTCCGCGTGGGCCACCGGGGTGAAGCTGCCCGGAAAGCACTGCGGCCAGGTGGGGCAGCCGAGCCCGGACGCGGTGACGCGGACGATCGCGCCGGTGACGGCGATGCCGCCCTGGGTGAGGATCACCAGTGCGGCGATGACGCGCTGAGCGCGCAGGCTCGGACGCGGAAGCAGGTCCACCAAGCGCATCAGCACCGCCCGATCGTAAGCCAACGGCAACTACGACGTGTAGTACGGGCGCGGGCTCAGGTGAACCGGAACCAGCGCAGCGCCGCCAGCGCCGCCACCGCACCCCACGCCGCCAGCACGACGACGCCGAACCAATCCACCGACACGCTCATCGCCTGCGACAGCGCCTCGGTGAGCGCGCCCGACGGCGTCAGCCGGGACAACCATTTGACCGCAGCCGGGATCATCCCCGTCTCGATGGTCAGCGCGCCGAGGCCGGCGAAGACGAACCACAGGAGATTGGCCACCGCGAGGACGATCTCGGCCCGCAGCGTGCCGCCCAGCAGCAGGCCCAGGGCGGCGAAACCGGCGGTGCCCAGCGCGATGATCGCCCCGCCGAGGACCAGGCCGGCCAACGCGGGCCGCCAGCCCAGGGCAAACCCGATGGAGCCCAGGATGAGCGACTGCAGGAACACCACCGCGACCACCGCCAGCGACTTGCCGGCGATGATTCCCCACACCGGCAGCGGGGTGGCCCCCAGCCGCTTGAGGGCCCCGTAGCGGCGGTCGAACGCGACCGCGATCGCCTGACCGGTGAACGCGGTCGAGATCACCGCGAGCGCCATGATGACCGGGACGAACGTGGCGGCCCGGTTGGCGCCGAAGGAGCCCAGCGGCAGCAGCGTGAGCCCCACCAGCAGCGTGATCGGGATGAACATCGTCAGCAGCAGCTGTTCGCCGTTGCGCAGCAGCAGCTTCAGCTCCAGGCCGAACTGCGCGGCGAGCATCCGCGGCACGCTGTTGGGCCGCGGGTCGGGGGTGAAAGTGCCTGCGGGAAAAGCGGATTCGCTCATGGGCGCAGGTCCCTGCCGGTGAGATCCAAGAACACGTCCTCCAGGCTGCGTTGTTCGACCCGCATGTCGGTGGCGAGCACGTCGATCTGCGCGCACCACGCAGTGACGGTCGCCAGCACCTGCGGGTCGACCCGGCCCTCGACCAGGTACTCGCCGGGTGTGACCTCGCTGGCCCGGTAGTCCTCCGGCAGGGCGGAGGTCAGCAGCGACAGGTCGAGCCGCGGCGGCGCGGTGAACCGCAGCTGGCCCTGGGCGCCGGTGCGCATCAGCTCCGCCGGGGTGCCGGCGGCCACCGGCACGCCGTGGTCGATGATGACGATCCGGTCAGCGAGTTCCTCGGCTTCCTTGAGCTGGTGGGTGGTCAGCACCACCGTCACGCCGTCGCGGCGCAGCGCGTCGATCAGCTCCCACACCAGCAGCCGGGCGTGCGCGTCCATGCCGGCGGTGGGTTCGTCGAGGAACACCAGTTCCGGGCGGCCCACCAGCGCGCACGCCAGCGCAAGCCGTTGCTGCTGGCCGCCGGAGAGCCGCCGGTAGGTGGTGCGGGCGGCCTCGGTCAGGCCCAGGGTGTGCAGGAGCCACGCTGGGTCCAGGGGATTGGCGGCGTAGGAGGCCACCAGCGTGAGCATCTCCCCGGCGCGGGCCGCGGGATAGCCGCCGCCGCCCTGCAGCATCACTCCGATGCGCGCGCGCAGGCGCGCGTTGTCGGCGACCGGGTCCAGGCCCAGCACCTCGATCGAGCCGGAGTCCGGGCGTAGGAAGCCCTCGCACATCTCGACCGTCGTCGTCTTCCCGGCGCCGTTGGGGCCCAGCAACGCGAACACCTCGGCGGCGTGCACGTCCAGGTCGAGGTCGGCGACGGCCTCCACGGCGGCCGCGCCGGAACCGTACCGCTTGCTCACCCCGCGCAGCCGCACCACCGTGTCGGGGAGTTGGGCGGGCGAGCTCACGTGGAATCAGCGTAGGCGTCCGGCGCCGCGGCCTGCCGCGGGGTCTCGGCAGACGCGGCGACCGGCACGTCCGGCGCCGGGCCGGCCGGTGCCGGGCCCTCGGGCGCGGGGCCCCGCCACGGCAGCCGGGTGTAGGTCAGCGCGATCAGTCCCAGCACGATGACGGTGCTGGCCACGGTGGCGTCGACGATCTGGAACAGCGCGAAGCGGTCGCCGTTGGCCGTCGGCCCGAAGATGCCCACCACCAGGGTGATGGCGATGACGGCCATCCGGAAACCCGCGCGGGTCGCCCAGGCGGCCAGGGGGATGATGGCCCACAGCAGATACCAGGGCTGCACGACGGGGAACAGCAGCACCGTCACGCCCAGCGCGACGCCCAGGCCGCCGATCGGGTGCAGCCGGCCCCGTAGGACCGACACCAGCAGCCAGCCCACCATCACCGTGATGATCAGCACACCGATGGCACGGGTGAGCGCCAGCACCGCGGTGGTGTGGTCGCCCAGGCCGAGCAGGATGCCCACCTGGCCGGTGCCCAGGGCCAGCAGCGTGGGCGGCGACATCCAGCTGCGCACCACGTCGGCGGTGCCCAGCGTGTAGATCCAGCCGAATCCCAGCCCGCTGGCCCGGCCGACGAGGGCCATCACCGCCAGCGCGAGCGCCGTCATCGCCGCGCCCGACAGCAGCAGCGCCTTGAGCGTGCCACCGCAGCGGTAGGCCAGGGCGACCGTGACGAACCCCAACGCCAGCAGGGACGGCAGCTTCACCTGGGACGACAGCGTGATCAAGATCGCGCCGCCGATCAGCATGAGCAACGGCTCCCAGTCGGTGTCCAGCCGCCACGACGTGGGCATCAGCCGGGGCGCATCGATGCCGCGCAGGGCGAACTCCGCGCCGGCCAGCATCAGGCCGAGCATCAGGGCCTCGTTGTGGATGCCGGCGACCAGATGCATGATCAGCAGCGGATTGGCCGCGCCCAGCCACAGCGCGCTGACCTCGGCGACGCCGCAGCGGCGGGCCAGCCGCGGAGTCGCCCAGACGATCAGGGCCACGCCGATCAGGACCACGATCCGGTGACACAGCACGGCGGCGACGATGTTGTCTCCGGTGACGACGGAGATTCCGCGCCCTATCCACAAGAACAGGGGGCCGTACGGCGCCGGTGTCTCCCGCCACAGGCTGGGCACCGAGAGGGTGAACACGTGTGACAGCCCGAGCCCGGACGCCGGACCAACGCGGTACGGGTCGAGTCCTTCCAGTGAGATCTGGCTCTGCGCCAGGTAGGAGTAGACGTCCTTGCTGTACATCGGCGGCGCGATCAGCAGCGGGAGGATCCACAGCATCAGGGTGCGGTCCAGGTCGCCGCGCGACATCCGCCTGCTGCCCAGCGCGAACCGGCCCAGCATCAGCCAGGCCAGCGCCATCATCACCGCCCCGGTCGTCGTCATCGTCAGCGACACGGTCTGGATCCGGGACGGCAGGTTCAGCAGCCGCACCCCGAACGTCGGGTCCTGGACGACGGGCCGCGCGCCGGCGCCCAGGGCGCCGATCGCCATCAGGACGGTGCCGGTGGCCCCGAACAATCGCGTGCGCCGCAGCACGGTCAGCTCGGTGTCGGTCAGCGGCGAGGCCACCGGCTGTTCGTCGCCGTGCAGACTGGCGATCGACGAGCTCAGCGTGTGGTGGCGAGCCGACATCCTCAGCAGCCTAGCCCCGGCGACGAGATTGGCCGCGTGATGCGGCCGGTTGAGGAGCGCGGCACTCGGATGCAGCCCCGCGCGCGGACGCGGTGTGAGCAGCGCAACTCTCCCAGGGGGGGACCCGCGGTGGACCGGCGCCCGGAATTGCGTCACACTGGTGTTGTGAAAATCCAAACCGGCCGCGAGGCCGCCGCGTGCGATGCGGCGGTGTCCGCCGCGACGCAGGATGGTCACACCCGCCGCGCGATCGTGCGGTTGCTGCTGGAATCCGGATCGATCACCGTCGCCGAGATCGGCGACCGGCTGGGTCTGGCGGCCGCCGGTGTGCGGCGTCATCTCGACGCGCTGATCGAGGCCGGTGACGCCGAGTCCGTGGCCGCCGCGGCGTGGCAGCAGGCGGGACGGGGACGTCCCGCCAAACGCTACCGGCTGACCGGGGCGGGCCGGGCCAAGCTCGAGCACGCCTACGACGACCTGGCGGCCGCCGCGATGCGGCAGCTGCGCGAGGTCGGGGGCGAGGAGGCGATCCAGAGGTTCGCCCGTCGCCGCATCGACGCGATCCTGACCGGCGTCGAGGCGGCGGGCAGCTTGGAGGACGCCGAGGTCGAGGCGGCCGCCGAGCGGATCGCCGGCGCGCTCACCAAGGCCGGCTACGTCGCGACCACCGCGCGGGTCGGCGGGCCGATTCACGGCGTGCAGATCTGTCAGCACCACTGCCCGGTGTCGCATGTCGCCGAGGAGTTCCCGGAGCTGTGCGAGGCCGAGCGGCAGGCCATGGCCGAGGTCCTCGGGACCCACGTGCAGCGGTTGGCGACCATCGTCAACGGCGACTGCGCCTGCACCACCCACGTACCACTGAGCCCGGCGCACAGCCCGCGCCGGGACACCACGAGCATCAAAGGAGCGTCGTCATGACCCTGGAAGCCGACAAGACCGTTGCCGTCCCGCTCACCCAAGAGGAGGCCATCGCCTCTCTGGGCCACTACGGCTACGGCTGGGCGGACAGCGACGTCGCGGGCGCTTCGGCCAGGCGAGGTCTTTCCACGGCGGTGGTGCGCGACATCTCGGCGAAGAAGAACGAGCCCGAGTGGATGCTGGAGACGCGGCTCAAGGCGCTGCGCATCTTCGACCGCAAGCCCATGCCGTCGTGGGGGTCGAACCTGGAGGGCATCGACTTCGACAACATCAAGTACTTCGTCCGCTCCACCGAGAAGCAGGCCGCCACCTGGGACGAGCTGCCCGACGACATCCGCAACACCTACGACAAGTTGGGCATCCCGGAGGCCGAGAAGCAGCGGCTGGTGTCGGGTGTAGCGGCGCAGTACGAATGTCTGGCCGGAGAGACCCTGGTGTGGACGGCCAACCGGGGACAAGTGCCGATCAAGGAAATCCAGCGCGGTGACCGGGTGTTCTCCTACGACGAGGAGGACGAGCGATTTGTCGTGGCCCCGGTCAAGGCCTCCGCGCAGACGGACACTCGGCTCACCTACACGGTCAAGACGACCCGTCGCAGCATCCGCGCGACCGATAACCACCCCATGTTGGTGTTGCGGGACGAACGCAAAGAGGGCCGGCAACGCGCGCGCTTTGCCCGCCGTTGGGTGACAGTTGGTGAGATCAAGCCGGGCGACTTCATCGCCGTGCCAAGGGGAATCCCCGAGTTCGGCGCCAACGCGGAACTTCCGGGCGTGGCCGGTTTGCCTGCGCCGCAGGCCAGCTCGGTCGACTTGATGTGGCTGCTCGGCCTTTACATCGGTGACGGCAACCTGCACGTTTCGGGGAGGACGTATCGGGTTCAGTTCGCTATTCCGGCAACGGATGTCGAGTTGCGCGCGGAATTGACCCGGGTGGTCAACGAGCTTTTCGGCCTGCGCTGCATCGAAGCCGACGAATACCGTGTCGTCGTGAACTCGAAAGCGCTGACCGAGTGGATCGTGACGCTTGGCTTCAACGGATTGTCGCTGACCAAGCATGTGCCGGACTGGGTCTACGGCGTGCCGGTCGATCAGCGGCTGGCCTTTCTCGGCGGCTGGGTCGACGCCGACGGGTATGTGGGGCCGGCGAGCAGCGGATCGGTCCTCCTGACCTGTGCCAACGAAGCGTTGCTCGGGCAGGCCCGCGAACTGGCCGAATTAAGCGGTCTGCGCGCGGGCGGCCCGTGGTCGTTCACGCAACCCTATCGGCATGCACCGCAGCGCATCCAAACCGCTTGGCGGCTCGGCATTTCCGGTGACTTCGAGCGGCTCGGCTGCCGTAACCCGAAGCGGACGGACCGCTTCGGCCGGCGGCGCTACATGCACTCGTCCACCGGCGCACATGGAACGACGATCCGGGCACACACCAACGACTGGCTCGGTTTCGAGCGGGTCAAGTCGATCGAACCCCACACCGTCGAGCCGGTCTTCGACATCGAGGTGGACGGACCGCACAACTTCGTGGCCGAAGGTCTGGTGGTGCACAACTCCGAGGTGGTTTACCACCAGATTCGGGAAGACCTTGAGGCACAAGGAGTTATCTTCCTCGACACCGACACTGCGCTGCGCGAACACCCCGAGATCTTCCGGCAGTACTTCGGCACCGTGATCCCGGCCGGCGACAACAAGTTCTCGGCGCTCAACACCGCGGTGTGGAGCGGCGGATCGTTCATCTACGTGCCGCCGGGCGTGCACGTCGACATCCCGCTGCAGGCCTACTTCCGGATCAACACCGAGAACATGGGCCAGTTCGAGCGGACGCTGATCATCGTCGACGAGAACGCCTACGTGCATTACGTCGAGGGCTGCACCGCGCCGATCTACAAGTCGGACTCGCTGCACTCGGCGGTGGTGGAAATCATCGTCAAGCCCGGTGGCCGTTGCCGCTACACCACGATCCAGAACTGGTCGAACAACGTCTACAACCTGGTCACCAAGCGGGCCCGCGCCGAGGCCGGCGCCACCATGGAGTGGATCGACGGCAACATCGGCTCCAAGGTCACCATGAAGTACCCCGCGGTGTGGATGACCGGCGAGCACGCCAGGGGCGAGGTTCTCTCGGTGGCCTTCGCCGGTGAGGGTCAGCACCAGGACGCCGGCGCCAAGATGCTGCACCTGGCGCCCAACACGTCGAGCAACATCGTGTCCAAGTCGGTGGCCCGCGGCGGCGGCCGCACCTCCTACCGCGGCCTGGTGCAGGTGAACAAGGGCGCGCACGGGTCGCGCTCCAGCGTGAAATGCGATGCGCTGCTGGTGGATACGATCAGCCGCAGCGACACCTACCCGTACGTCGACATCCGCGAGGACGACGTCACGATGGGGCATGAGGCCACCGTCTCCAAGGTCAGCGACAACCAGCTGTTCTACCTGATGAGCCGCGGGTTGACCGAAGAGGAAGCGATGGCGATGGTGGTGCGCGGCTTCGTCGAGCCGATCGCCAAGGAGCTCCCGATGGAGTACGCCCTGGAGCTCAACCGGCTGATCGAGCTGCAGATGGAGGGTGCGGTCGGATGACCGCCACGGGAACGACCGTCGCCCTCACCAAGGGCGAACTCTTCGCCTCCTTCGACGTCGACGCCTTCGAGGTTCCGCACGGCCGCGACGAGCTCTGGCGGTTCACCCCGCTGCGGCGGCTGCGCGGCCTGCACGACGGCTCGGCGCCCGCGACCGGCTGCGCGCGGATCGACGTCGGGCCACGGCCCGGCGTGCTGACCGAGACCGTGCGCCGTGGCGACCCACGGCTGGGCCAGGCCGGAGTTCCCGCCGACCGCGTTGCGGCGCAAGCATTTTCATCGTTCAACTCCGCGACTCTGGTGACCGTCGGGCGGGATGTGCAGATCGCCGAGCCGGTCAACATCACCGTCACGGGCCCCGGCGAGGGCGCGGTGGCCTACGGGCACCTGCAGATCAGGGTCGCCGAGCTCGGTGCGGCGGTCGTGGTGATCGACCACCGGGGCAGCGGAACCTACGCCGACAACGTCGAATTCGTGGTCGGCGACGCGGCCCGGCTCACCGTCGTCTGGATCGCCGACTGGGCCGACGACACGGTGCACGTCAGCGCCCACCACGCCAGGCTGGGCAAGGACGCGGTGCTGCGCCACGTCGCCGTCACGCTGGGCGGGGAGCTCGTGCGGATGTCGGCCACCGTGCGCTTCGCCGGTCCCGGCGGCGATGCGGAGCTGCTGGGCCTGTACTTCGCCGACGACGGCCAGCACCTGGAGTCGCGCCTGCTGGTGGACCACGCCCAGCCGGACTGCACGTCCAACGTGCTGTACAAGGGTGCGCTGCAAGGTGATCCGGATTCCGCGCGGCCCGACGCGCACACCGTCTGGGTGGGCGACGTGCTGATCCGTGCCGAGGCCACCGGCACCAGCTCCTTCGAGGCGAACCGCAACCTGGTGCTCACCGACGGGGCGCGCGCCGACTCGGTGCCCAACCTGGAGATCCAGACCGGCGAGATCGCCGGCGCCGGGCACGCCAGTGCCACCGGTCGTTTCGACGACGAGCAGCTGTTCTACCTGCGCTCCCGCGGCATCCCGGAGGAGCAGGCGCGCCGGCTGGTGATCCGCGGCTTCTTCGGGGAGGTCATCTCCAAGATCGCGGTGCCCGAGGTAAGGGAACGGCTGACCGCGGCCGTCGAACACGAATTCGAACTCACGGAGAAGACGAAAGCTTCATGACAACATTGGAAATCAAGGACCTGCACGTCAGCGTCGACAACCCCGATGCCGCCGAAGGGGAACGCGAGATCCGCATCCTCAACGGTGTGGACCTCACGGTGAGATCCGGCGAGACGCACGCGTTGATGGGCCCCAACGGCTCGGGCAAGTCGACGTTGTCCTACGCGATCGCCGGTCACCCGAAGTACCGGGTGACCTCGGGATCGATCACGCTCGACGGCGAGGACGTGCTGGCGATGAGCGTCGACGAGCGCGCCCGGGCCGGCATCTTCCTGGCCATGCAGTATCCCGTCGAGGTGCCGGGCGTGTCGGTGTCGAACTTCCTGCGCTCGGCGGCCACGGCGGTGCGCGGCGAGGCCCCGAAGTTGCGGCACTGGGTCAAAGAGGTCAAGGCGGCGATGGGTTCGCTCGAGATCGACCCCGCGTTCGCCGAGCGCAGCGTCAACGAGGGCTTCTCCGGCGGCGAGAAGAAGCGCCACGAGATCCTGCAGCTCGAACTACTCAAGCCCAAGATCGCCATCCTCGACGAAACCGACTCCGGGCTGGACGTCGACGCGCTGCGGGTGGTCAGCGAAGGGGTCAACCGCTACGCCGAGACGGGCTGGGACGACGGCACCGGCCAGCCGGTGCGGGGCGGCATCCTGCTGATCACCCACTACACCCGCATCCTGCGCTACATCCGCCCGCAGCACGTCCACGTGTTCGTCGGCGGACGCATCGCCGAGTCCGGCGGCCCGGAGCTGGCCGACGAACTCGAACAGAACGGCTACGTGCGCTTCACCGAAGCGGCCGCAGCAGGGGCGTGAATGGAGACCCCGACCCGGCTGGACGTCGCGGCCATCCGCGCCGACTTCCCGATCCTGCAGCGCGTCATGCGCGGTGGGAATCAGTTGGCGTATTTGGATTCCGCCGCGACCTCGCAGCGCCCGCTGCCGGTGCTCGACGCCGAGCGGGAGTTTCTGCTGACCTCCAACGGCGCCGTGCATCGCGGCGCGCACCAGCTGATGGAGGAGGCCACCGACGCCTACGAGCGGGGCCGGGCGGACGTCGCGGCGTTCGTCGGCGCCGACCCCGACGAACTGGTCTTCACCCGCAACGCCACCGAGGCGCTCAACCTGGTGTCCTACGTGCTGGGCGACAACCGGTTCGAGCGGGCCGTGGGCGAGGGTGACGTCATCGTCACCACCGAGCTCGAGCACCACGCCAACCTGGTGCCGTGGCAGGAGCTGGCCCGCCGCACCGGCGCCACGCTGCGATGGTTCGGGGTCTCCGACGGAGAAAATGAAGCGGGCCGCATCGACCTGGACTCGTTGCGGCTCGACGAGCGGGTGAAAGTCGTTGCCTTCAGCCATCATTCCAACGTCACCGGCGCGGCGGCGCCGGTGGCCGAGCTGGTCGCGCGGGCGAAGGCGGTGGGGGCGCTGACCGTGCTGGACGCCTGCCAGTCGGTGCCGCACCAGCCGGTCGACCTGCACGCGCTGGACGTCGACTTCGCGGCGTTCTCCGGGCACAAGATGCTGGGCCCCACCGGGATCGGCGCGCTGTACGCGCGCCGCGAGCTGTTGGCGACGCTGCCGCCGTTCCTCACCGGCGGCTCGATGATCGAGAGCGTGACGATGGAACGCTCCACCTATGCGCCCGCGCCGCAGCGATTCGAGGCGGGCACCCCGATGACCTCCCAGGTGGTCGGGTTGGGTGCCGCCGCGCGCTATCTGGGCGCCATCGGTATGGACGCCGTCGAAGCCTACGAACGCGAGCTGGTCGCCGCCGCCATCGAGGGCCTGTCGGGCATCGACGGTGTCCGCATCGTCGGGCCCACCTCCCTGGCGGACCGTGGCTCGCCGGTGTCGTTCGTCGTGGACGGGGTGCACGCGCACGACGTCGGGCAGGTGCTCGACGACGACGGCGTCGCGGTGCGCGTCGGGCACCACTGCGCGATGCCGCTGCACCGCCGGTTCGGGGTGGCGGCCACCGCGCGCGCGTCGTTCGCGGTGTACAACACCGCCGAGGAGGTCGACCGTTTGGTGGCCGGCGTGCGGCGGGCGCTCGATTTCTTCGGGAGAGACTGACGTGCGCTTGGAGCAGATGTACCAGGAAGTGATCCTCGATCACTACAAGCATCCGCAGCACCGGGGACTGCGGGAGCCGTTCGGCGCGGAGGTCTTCCACGTCAACCCGACCTGCGGTGACGAGGTGACCCTGCGGGTCGCCCTGTCCGACGACGGCGAGCGCGTCGCCGACGTCTCCTACGACGGGCAGGGGTGTTCGATCAGCCAGGCGGCAACCTCGGTGCTCACCCAGCAGGTGATCGGCCAGAGCGTGCCGGAGGCGCTCGCCACCATCGCCGCGTTCACCGAGATGGTGTCCTCCCGCGGCACCGTCGAGGGTGACGAGGACGTCCTGGGTGACGGGGTCGCCTTCGCCGGCGTCGCCAAGTACCCGGCCCGGGTGAAGTGCGCCCTGCTGGGATGGATGGCCTGCAAGGATGCGCTGGCCCGGGCCGGCGGAGCTGTCAAGGAGGTTGCAGATGAGCGAGACGACCGCACCGGATGACGAGCTGCTCGCCGACGTCGAGGAGGCGATGCGCGACGTCGTCGACCCGGAGCTGGGCATCAACGTCGTGGATCTGGGGTTGGTCTACGGCCTCAACGTCGTCGACGAGGCCGACGAGGGAACCGTCGCCGTCATCGACATGACGTTGACGTCGGCGGCCTGCCCGCTCACCGACGTCATCGAGGACCAGGCCCGCATGGCGCTGGTCGGCAGCGGCCTGGTCAACGAGCTGCGGATCAACTGGGTCTGGAACCCGCCCTGGGGCCCGGACAAGATCACCGACGACGGCCGCGAGCAACTGCGGGCCCTCGGCTTCACCGTCTGAGCCGGCCCCGTCGACTGACGGGACGTCGTCACGGGGTGGCCGCGCACGTCGCTACCCGGTGCGGGCGCGTTTTGCTTTCGCCGCGCCCGCACCGGGCGGGACGAATCCCGGGCGGCTGAGGCTGTGCGTCGAGGCTATTCGCCCTGGCCGGGCCGCGCGGCTTTGCCGCACTTGCCGTCGACGGCCTCCCGCAGCTTGATGCTCGTGGCCTGCAGGGTGCCGGCGCTGTCCTTGGTGCCGCGCGCCTTGATGCACTTGCCCTGCGTGATGGCCTCGCTGGTGACCTGCGCCTGCTTGGTGTACTTGGTCTTGTCGTCGACCGTCACCGCCGTCTGCACCGGATTGCCGGCGGCGTCGCTGGTCGTGACGTTGATGGTGTTGTTGGCCACCGAGGCCACCGTGCCCCGGACCCGCATCGGCTTGGCGGGCGCCGGCGTCGCCGAGCCCGAGGGCGCCGGGCTGCTGGAGGCGGCCGCGGACTTCGGCCCCTGCGGGCACTTGCCGTCGACGGCGGGCCGGACGCGCACTCCCGCCGCGGTGACCGGCTGCCCGGCCTCGGCTTCGGCCTTGGTGGGCCACACGGTGACGCAGCTGCCCGTGGTGACGTCGGTCAGGGCCGCCGCGGTGATCTCGGTGATCTTGGTGGTCGGCGTGTAGTCCACGGTGGCGTTGGAGTCGTCCTTCTGGGTGACCTGGATCGCATTGCCCGCCACCGACGCGACCAGCCCGCTGACCTTCGCCTGACCTTCGGCCGGCGGCGCAGTGGTCGTGGAGGTCTCGGTGGACGTGGACGTGGACGTGGATGTGGATGTGGAGGTCGACGTCGAGCTCGACTTGTTCGACGAGGTGCAGGCGGCGATCGAAAGCGCGGTGGCGCCGGTGACAGCGAGGACAGCGAACCGGGTGAGTCGCGGGGACTGTGGGCTGAGGGTGATCAACGTTTCTCCAATCGTGGTTTTGGCACCAACGTCAGGGTTAAACCGGCCGGGGTTATACCCGTCAGGGTTATACCCGCTGAGGCTGAAAGTAACCTGTGCGTAACAAACTCAGAAGGCCTCCTCGGGGACGCGCATCAGGTCGGCGTCCAGGGCTTCGACGACGATGCGCAGGGCACTCAGCCTGGGCAGCATGTTCTTGGCGAAGAACCCCGCGGTCGCGATCTTGCCGCGATAGAACGCCGCGTCGGTGTCGCCGCCCCCGTCGAGCGCGGCGCGCGCGGCACCGGCCTGCACCAGCAGGCGCCAGCCGATGAGCAGGTCGCCCACCGCGAGCAGGTAGCGCACCGACGCGAGTCCCACCTTGTAGATCTCGGTGGGGTGCTGGGCGGCCGCCATCAGGTACCCGGTCAGCGCGGCGGTCATCGCCGTGACGTCGTCCAGCGCGGTCTGCAGCAGCAGGGCCTGCGGTTGCAGCGCCTCGTGGCAGGTGTCGATGGTCTCGGCGACCCGGGCGGTGACGAACCGCAGCGCCTCCCCGCGGTCGCGGACGATCTTGCGGAAGAAGAAGTCCAGCGCCTGGATGGCGGTGGTGCCCTCGTAGAGCGAGTCGATCTTGGAGTCGCGGATGTACTGCTCGAGGGGATAGTCCTGCAGGAAGCCCGATCCGCCCAGCGTCTGCAGCGACTCGGTCAGCACTTCGTAGGCGCGTTCCGAGCTCACCCCCTTGACCACCGGCAGCAGCAGATCGTCCAGGCGGTGGGCCAGCTGGTGATCCGCGCCCGAAACATGCTGTGCCACAACATCATCCTGGTGCGCGGCGGCATACATGTACAGCGCGCGCAGCCCTTCGGCGTAGGCCTTCTGGGTCATCAGGCTGCGCCGCACGTCGGGGTGGTGGATGATCGTGACCCGCGGCGCGGTCTTGTCGGCCATCTGGGTGAGATCGGCGCCCTGCACCCGCTCCTTGGCGAAGGCCAGCGCGTTGAGGTAGCCGGTGGACAGGGTGCCGGCGGCCTTTACGCCGATCGTCATGCGCGCCTGTTCGATCACGGTGAACATCTGCGCGATCCCGTTGTGCACGCCGCCGACCAGGTAGCCGACCGCGGGCACATCCGTTGCGCCGAAAGTCATCTCACACGTCGGGGATGCCTTGATGCCCATCTTGTGTTCCAGTCCGGTGGCATAGACCCCGTTGCGGGGTCCGAGCTCGAACGTGTCCGGGTCGAACAGGAACTCGGGCACGTAGAACAGGCTCAGCCCCTTGGTGCCCGGGCCGGCGCCCTCGGGCCGGGCCAGCACGAGATGAAAGATGTTCTCGGCGGTGTCGCCGACGTCCCCGCCGGAGATGAACCGCTTGACTCCCTCGACGTGCCAGGTGCCGTCGGGTTGCGCGACGGCCTTGGTGCGGCCCGCGCCGACGTCGGACCCCGCGTCGGGTTCGGTGAGCACCATGGTCGCCTGCCAGCCGCGCTCCAACCCCCCGGCCGCCCACCGCCGCTGCTCGTCGGTGCCCTCCTCGTAGAGCGCCTGGGCCATCAGCGGGCCGAGGCAGAAGAAGATGGCGGCGGGGTTGGCGCAGATGATCATCTCGTTGACCGCCCAGGTCAGCGGTGGCGGGGCGGGCACGCCGCCGATCTCTTCGGCCAGGCCCAGCCGCCACCACCCCGCCGCCTTGATCGCCTCGACCGTCTTGGTCAACTCCGCGGGCACGCCGATGGTGTGGTGCTGCGGGTCGAACACCGGCGGGTGGCGGTCGGCGGTGGTGAACGACTCGGCGACGGGCCCCTCGGCCAGGCGGGCGGCTTCGGTGAGGATCGTCCGGACGGTGTCCTCGTCGAGATCGCGGTATTGCCCGGCGCCGAGGACGGCGCCCAGATCGAGGACCTCGAACAGGTTGAACTCGAGGTCACGGACGTTCGCGATGTAGTGGCCCATGCTGGTTCCCTTCACCGGCGAACTCCAGTGTCTCCGAGCAGGAAAAGGTGTGCAACCGTGACCCGGGGGCGTCCGGGCTGCCGTGAACGCGCCCAAACCGGGTTGCCGCCGCGGGAACACAACCCCGGTCGCCCGCGTTTCGGCAGAGGTGACAACTATGGAACTCACTGCAGATAAATTCAACGAAACGATCGAGGGCAACGACATCGTGCTCGTCGACTTCTGGGCCTCGTGGTGCGGCCCGTGCCGTCAGTTCGGGCCGACGTTCGAGGCGTCGTCGGAGAAACACCCCGACGTCGTGCACGCCAAGGTCGACACCGAGGCCCAGCAGGAGCTGGCGGCGGCCGCCCAGATCCGTTCCATCCCCACCCTGATGGCGTTCAAGAAGGGCATGCTGCTGTTCAACCAGCCCGGAGCCCTGCCGCCGGCGGCGCTGGAGGACCTGGTGCAGCAGGTCAAGGCCTTCGACGTCGAGGCCGCTCAGGCGGGGCAGCCCGACCAGGCCCCCGACCGGGCCTGAGCCACCCGGCGCGCCGGGACGCGGCCGGGGTGCCGGGCTCCGCGCTACCGTTCACGGGTGACTGTGGTTCTGGTAGAGCAACCGCGACCGGGCGTCGCGCTGGTAACCCTCAATCGGCCCGAGCGGATGAACTCCATGGCGTTCGACGTCATGGTGCCGCTCAAGGAGGCCCTCGAGCAGGTCAGGTACGACAATTCCGTGCGCGTGGTGGTGCTGACCGGAGCGGGCCGCGGATTCTCCTCGGGCGCCGACCACAAGTCCGCGGGCACGGTGCCCCACGTCGACGGGTTGACCCGGCCGACCTACGCGCTGCGCTCGATGGAGCTTCTCGACGAGGTCATCCTGGCGCTGCGCCGGCTGCATCAACCGGTGATCGCCGCGGTCAACGGCCCGGCCATCGGCGGCGGCCTGTGTCTGGCCCTGGCCGCCGACATCCGCGTGGCCGCGACCGGCGCCTACTTCCGCGCCGCGGGCATCAACAACGGCCTGACCGCCAGCGAACTGGGGTTGAGCTACCTGCTGCCCCGGGCGATCGGATCGTCGCGCGCGTTCGAGATCATGCTGACCGGCCGCGACGTCACCGCCGAGGAGGCCGAGCGGATCGGCCTGGTGTCGTGCCAGGTGCCCCCGGAGCAACTGCTGGACAGCTGCTATGCGATCGCCGCGCGGATCGCGGCCTTTTCCCGGCCGGGCACCGAGTTGACCAAGCGCACACTGTGGAGCGGGCTCGATGCCGGTAGCCTGGAGGGGCACATGCAGGCCGAGGGTTTGGGACAGCTGTTCGTCCGCCTGCTCACCGCGAACTTCGAAGAAGCGGTCGCCGCGCGCAAAGAGCGCCGGCCGGCGGTTTTCACCGACGACACATAGGCAAGGGGCGCGATCGTGATCACGGCCACGAACCTCGAGGTTCGCGCCGGCGCGCGCATCCTGCTCTCACCCGACGGCCCGGACCTGCGCGTGCAGCCCGGCGACCGCATCGGGCTCGTCGGGCGCAACGGCGCGGGCAAGACCACCACCCTGCGGATCCTGGCGGGGGAGGGTCAGCCGTACGCCGGCACGGTCACCGCCACCGGCGAAATCGGTTACCTGCCACAGGATCCCAAACAGGGGGATCTGGAGGTGCTGGCGCGTGACCGGGTGCTGTCGGCCCGCGGGCTCGACGTGCTGGTCAGCGATCTCGAGAAGCAGCAGGTGCTGATGGCCGAGGTCGCCGACGACGAGGCGCGCGACCGCGCGATCCGCCGCTACGGGCAGCTGGAGGAACGGTTCGTCGCGCTGGGCGGCTACGGCGCCGAAAGCGAGGCCGGCCGGATCTGCGCGAGTCTCGGGCTGCCCGACCGGGTGCTGACGCAGAAGCTGCGGACCCTGTCCGGTGGGCAGCGCCGCCGGGTGGAGCTGGCGCGCATCCTGTTCGCCGCCTCCGATAGTGGTTCGGGTTCGGACACCACGCTGCTGCTCGACGAGCCGACCAACCACCTCGACGCGGATTCGCTTGGCTGGCTGCGCGACTTCCTGCGGGCGCACACCGGCGGGCTGGTCGTCATCAGCCACAACGTCGAATTGCTCGAGGACGTCGTCAACCGGGTGTGGTTTCTGGACGCGGTGCGCGGCGAGGTCGACATCTACAACATGGGCTGGAAGAAGTACCTCGACGCGCGCGCCACCGACGAGCAGCGCCGCCGCCGGGAACGCGCCAACGCCGAACGCAAGTCCACCGCGCTGCGCGAGCAGGCCGCGAAGTTGGGCGCCAAGGCAACCAAAGCCGCTGCGGCACAGAACATGTTGCGCCGCGCCGACCGGATGATGGCCGCCCTCGACGACGAACGGGTCGCCGACAAGGTGGCCCGCATCAAGTTCCCGACGCCGGCCCCGTGCGGGCGGACGCCGCTGGTGGTCAAGGAGCTGAGCAAGACCTACGGCTCGCTCGAGGTGTTCACCGGCCTGGACCTGGCCATCGACCGCGGCTCGCGGGTGGTGGTGCTGGGGCTCAACGGCGCCGGAAAGACCACGCTGCTGCGGCTGCTGGCGGGTGTGGAAAGTCCCGACACCGGCGGTCTGCAGCCCGGACACGGTTTGCGGATCGGCTATTTCGCGCAGGAGCACGACACGCTCGACGACGACGCGACCGTGTGGGAGAACATCCGGCACGCCGCACCCGAATCCGGCGAACAGGACCTGCGCGGCCTGCTCGGGGCGTTCATGTTCAGCGGCCCGCAACTCGACCAGCCGGCGGGCACGCTGTCGGGCGGCGAGAAGACCCGGCTGGCGCTGGCCGGCCTGGTGGCCTCCACGGCCAACGTGTTGCTGCTCGACGAACCGACCAACAACCTCGATCCCGCGTCGCGTGAGCAGGTGCTCGACGCGCTGCGCAGCTACGCCGGCGCGGTGGTGCTGGTGACGCACGACCCCGGTGCCGCCGAGGCGCTCGACCCGCAGCGGGTGCTGCTGCTGCCCGACGGCACCGAGGACTACTGGTCCGCCGAATACCGCGATCTCATCGAGCTGGCCTGATCCGAGGTTGCGTGTTCGGACACGCCGCCGCAGGCGATTTCGGCCAATCCGGCCCACGCCCGACAGCGGGTTTCTACTCTGGGTGCTTGGATCGTATCCGAGCGTGGGGAGAGGGCCTGTGAGGAAGCCGGTGCAGAAGTCGAACAAGACGCGCGAACAACTGCTGGGGGAGTTGCGCAGCGCCTACGAGCAGGGGGCCAGCATCCGCAATCTGGCGGCCACCGTCGGCAGATCCTACGGATCGGTGCACGGCATGCTGCGCGAGTCCGGTACCACGATGCGCGGCCGCGGCGGCCCCAACCACACGGCGAGGTCCCGCTGAGCCGCCGAGCGTGAATTCCGCGGCGCGGCAGTCGCATGTCGCGTCGCACGATTCACGGTCGGCCGGCTGCTAGGGCCCGCTGCCGTTGCGGCGCATCGATTTCTCCACCAGATCCAGCACCGCGCCCAGCCGCCGCGGTTCCTCCCCGGATGCCAGCCGGGCCACCAGGCCGTCCAGGACGAGCTCCAGGTAGCACTGCAACACATCGGCCGGTACGTCGTCGCGCACCCGGTGCGCCTCCTTCTGGCGGCGCAGGCGTTCGGTCGTCGCCGCGGCCAGTTCCGCGGACCGTTCCGCCCACCCGCGACTGAAGGCGGGGTCGTTGCGCAGCTTGCGCGCGATCTCCAGCCGGGTGGCCAGCCAGTCGAACTGTTCGGGCGCGGCGAGCATGTCGCGCATCACCTGGACGAGGCCCTCGCGGGAGGCCACGTCGGCCATCCGTTCGGCGTCCTCGTGTGCGAGCGCGAAGAACAGCGCGTCCTTGTCCCGGAAGTGGTGGAAGATCGCGCCGCGCGACATCCCGATCGCCTGTTCCAGCCGGCGGACGGTGGCCTTGTCGTAGCCGTACTCGGCGAAGCAACGACGGGCGCCGTCCAGGATCTGGCGGCGGCGGGCCGCCAGATGGTCCTGGCTGACTTTGGGCACAGGTGGTGGGGGCTAGGTCCGCGGGTGGCGACCCGCTGCGCCCGGCCGCGCCGCGCTTGCGATCGCCACTAGCCCGATTTGAGCATGTTGCGCAACACGTACTGCAGAATGCCGCCGTTGCGGTAGTAGTCGGCCTCGCCGGGGGTGTCGATGCGCACCACCGCGTCGAACTCGACCGGGTCACCGGAGTCCTTGCTCGCCTTGACGTGCACGGTCCTGGGCGTCTTGCCGGCGTTGAGCGCACCGATCCCGGTGATGTCGAAGACCTCGGTGCCGTCGAGCCCGAGCGAACCGGCCGACTTGCCCTCGGGGAACTGCAGCGGGATGACGCCCATGCCGATCAGGTTGGACCGGTGGATGCGCTCGAACGACTCGGCGATCACCGCCCGCACGCCCAGCAGCAGCGTGCCCTTGGCCGCCCAGTCCCGAGAGGAGCCGGACCCGTATTCTTTACCGCCCAGCACCACCAGCGGAATGTTCTGTGCCGCATAGTTTTGCGCCGCGTCGTAGATGAACGCCTGCGGACCGCCCTCCTGGGTGAAGTCGCGGGTGTAGCCGCCGGAAACATCGTCGAGCAGCATGTTGCGCAGCCGGATGTTGGCGAACGTGCCGCGGATCATCACCTCGTGGTTGCCGCGCCGGGAACCGAAGGAGTTGTAGTCCTTGCGGTCCACGCCGTGCTCGTCGAGGTACTGCGCCGCCGGGGTGCCCGGCTTGATCGCGCCGGCCGGGGAGATGTGGTCGGTGGTCACCGAGTCGCCGAGCAGCGCCAGCACCCGCGCACCGGTGATGTCGTCGACCGGTTCGGGGTCCGCCGGCATGCCGTCGAAGTACGGCGGCTTGCGCACGTACGTCGAGTCCTGGTCCCACTCGAAGGTGTTGCCGCTCGGGGTCGGCAGGTTGCGCCAGCGCGCGTCGCCCTTGAACACGTCGGCGTAGTTCTTGGTGAACATCTCGGAGTTGATCGCCGAGGCGATGGTGTCCGAGACGTCCTTCTGCGACGGCCAGATGTCCTTGAGGAACACGTCGTTGCCGTCCTTGTCGGTGCCCAGCGGATTCTTCTCGAAGTCGAAGTCCATCGTGCCGGCCAGCGCGTAGGCGACCACCAGCGGCGGCGAAGCCAGGTAGTTCATCTTCACGTCGGGGTTGATGCGGCCCTCGAAGTTCCGGTTGCCGGACAGCACCGCGCTCACCGCGAGGTCGTTGTCGTTGACGGCCTTCGACACGTCCTCGGGCAGCGGCCCGGAGTTGCCGATGCAGGTGGTGCAGCCGTAGCCGACGAGATAGAAGCCGAGCTTCTCCAGGTACGGCCACAGCCCGGCCTTCTCGTAGTAGTCGTGGACCACCTGCGAGCCGGGCGCCATCGACGTCTTCACCCACGGCTTGGAGCTCAGGCCCTTCTCGACGGCGTTGCGGGCCAAAAGCGCCGCGCCCAGCATCACCTCGGGGTTGGACGTGTTGGTGCACGACGTGACCGCGGCGATCACCACCGCGCCGTGGTCGATCACGAATTCGCCGAGCTCCGCGGACTTCACGGTCACCGGGTTGCTCGGACGGCCGTTGGCGTGTTCGGCGGCCGATGCCACGGGGGCGTCGCCGTGGTTGTTGGAGGACAGCGACGACGGGTCGCTGGCGGGGAAGCTCTCGTCGACGGCCTCGTCCAGCTTCGAGTACTCCGCGGCGCCCTGACTGTCGTCGACATAGCCGGGGAGTTGCCGGCGGAACGTTGCCTGGGCTTGCGACAACGGGATTCGGTCCTGCGGACGCTTGGGCCCGGCGATCGACGGCACCACGTCGGCCAGGTCGAGCTCGAGGTATTCGGAGAAGGCGGGCTCGTGGTGTGGGTTGTGCCACATGCCCTGTTCTTTGGCGTAGGCCTCGACCAGCGCCAGCTGCTCCTCGCTGCGCCCGGTGAACCGCAGGTAGGAGATGGTCTCCTCGTCGATCGGGAAAATTGCTGCGGTGGAACCGAATTCGGGGCTCATGTTGCCCAGGGTGGCGCGGTTGGCCAGCGGCACCTCGGCGACACCCTCGCCGTAGAACTCGACGAATTTGCCCACCACGCCGTGCTCGCGCAGCATCTGGGTGACCGTCAGCACCACGTCGGTGGCGGTGACGCCCGGCCGGATCTCGCCGGTCAGCTTGAAGCCGACGACCCGCGGGATCAGCATCGACACCGGCTGACCGAGCATGGCGGCCTCGGCCTCGATGCCGCCCACGCCCCAGCCCAGGACGCCGAGGCCGTTGACCATCGTGGTGTGCGAGTCGGTGCCCACGCACGTGTCGGGATATGCCACTCCGTCGCGCTCCATGACCACGCTGGCCAGGTACTCGATGTTCACCTGGTGCACGATGCCGGTGCCCGGGGGCACCACCTTGAAGTCGCGGAACGCGCCCTGGCCCCAGCGCAGGAACTGGTAGCGCTCCCCGTTGCGCTGGTACTCGAGTTCGACGTTGCGTTCGAACGCGTCGGCCCGGCCGAACAGGTCGGCGATCACCGAGTGGTCGATCACCAGGTCGGCGGGTGCGAGCGGGTTGACCTTGTCCGGGTCGCCGCCCAGGTCGGCGATGGCCTCCCGCATGGTGGCCAGGTCGACGATGCAGGGCACGCCGGTGAAGTCCTGCATGATCACGCGGGCCGGCGTGTACTGGATCTCGATGCTGGGCTCGGCCTGCCGATCCCAGTTCGCGATGGCCTCGATGTGGCCCTTGGTGATGTTGCTGCCGTCCTCGTTGCGCAGCAGGTTCTCGGCGAGCACCTTGAGGCTGTACGGGAGCTTCTCGGTGTTGGGGACGGCGTCCAGGCGATAGATCTGGTAACTCCTGCCGCCGACCTTCAGGTCGTTGCGGGCTCCGAACGAGTTCACAGGATCCTTGCTAGTCACATCAACTCCCGGGGATTGAGTTCTTGCGCCGACGGGCCGCGCCGGCGGGGCCACTTTAACAGTACGTTTGTCCTGCATTGCGGCTGCACGGGTACCACCCCAGTCTTGTCGCGCGGGGTGCGGGATCAAACCCCCTTCGCCGCGTGCAGCCCCCGGATCCCGCCGGCGGCCACGCTAGAGTGACCGCCGTGGCCCAGTGCCACGCGAGCGTGACGGCGCGACAGGAGCGACACGATGACTTTCTTCTGGCAACCTCTCCTGCCGACCTACATCCCGCAGGACGTCGACATGACCGTGGTCAAAGCCCAGGTGGCGGCCGACGGGGTCAGCGCACCGCCGGCGGCGGTCCCGGGACTGCGCGATGTGGTCAACCAGGCGCACGCCGAAGGCATCAACCTCAAGATCGTGCTGCTCGACCACAATCCGCCCAACGACACGCCCCTGCGCGACATCTCCACCGTGGTCGGCGCCGACTACCCCGACGCCACGGTCCTCACGCTCAGCCCGAGCTATGTCGGCAGCTACAGCACCCAGTTCCCGCGCGTGACGCTCGAGGCCGGCGAAGACCACTCCAAGACCGGCAACCCGGTGGTCTCGGCGCAGAACTTTCTGCACACCCTGGACACGCCCGAGTTTCCCTGGACCGGGCTGACGATATTCCTGCTGATCGGGGTGCTCGCGGCGGCCGTCGGGACCCGTTTCCTGCAGTTGCGTGCCAGGCGTGCGGCAACATCGGCCGGCGCGCCCGACGCTCCGGCGACCCGGCCGGAAAAGGTGTCTGACCAATAGCTTTCGGCGCGGCGCCCACCGGGCGCGCTCCCCGCGACTCCACCCGGCAAATACTGCAGATCACCATTCGGTCACATTAAACGCACGTCCAGAATGCAGTTTGTGACCACCGTTTCCGCTGCGTCATATGTGACGTACGGTGCAAATGATGCTCGTGTTATCTATGGCGCCTTACGTCACGACCTGCGCCGTCCATCCGCGTCAGACGTAGGAGACCTGAGTCGAATGAGAGGCACCCTGCGTGGCTTTTCTGTAAGACCGGCCGCAAAGCTGATACGGCCGGTCATCCCCTCGGTCCTGGGCTCGATCGTGAGCGCGGCGCTGCTGGTGGGCACCACCGGGCCGGCGCACGCCGATCCCGTGGCCGACAAGCTGGCCGCCGCGATCGCCAACGTCGCCAAGGCCAACCAGCGCCTGGAGGACCTCAACGCGGAAATCCGGACCGAACTCGAAAGCGTCAACAAGGCGATGGTCGACGTCGAGACCGCGCGGGACAGCGCCGCCACGGCCGAACACGACGTCGAGACCAGCCGGGGGGCCGTCAAGGACGCCGACGCGGCGATCGCCGCGGCGCAGCACCGCTTCGACCGCTTCGCCGCGGCGATGTACATGAACGGGCCGTCGGGCAGCTACCTGACCGCGACCAGCCCCGAAGACATCCTCGACACGCAGGCCACCGCCCAGGCGCTGACCGCCAGCTCGCAGTCGGCGATGGACAAGCTGCAGCGCGCCCGCACCGAGCAGGTGAACAAGGAGTCGGCGGCGCGGCTTGCCAAGCAGAGGGCCGACAAGGCCGCCGCCGACGCCAAGGCCAGCCAGGACGCCGCGGTGGCGGCGCTGGTGGACTCCAAGGACAAGTTCGTCCGGCAACGCGAGGAGGTCGGCCGTCTGGCCGCCGAGCGCGACGAGGCCCAGGCCACGCTCGAGGCCGCCAGGCGTGAGGCCGCGCACAAATGGTCGACGGGCAGCGGCGGGTCCGCCACCCCGCCGTCGGGGGACCGGTGGGGATCCGGCGACTCCGCCGCACCGTCGGCCGGCGGCCGCAAGTGGGACGGCGGCTGGGACCCGACGCTGCCCATGGTGCCCAGCGCCAACGTGCCCGGGGACCCGGTCGCGGTGATCAATCAGGTGCTGGGCTACTCGGCCACCTCGACGCAGGTCACCGCCAGCATGGGGCGAAACTTCCTGCAACAGTTGGGCATCCTCAAGCCGGATGACACCGGCATCACCAACAGCGCTCGCGGGGGCCGGATTCCGCGGGTCTACGGCCGGCAGGCCTCCGAGTACGTGATCCGGCGCGGCATGTCGCAGATCGGGGTCCCCTACTCCTGGGGCGGCGGCAACGCGGCCGGGCCCAGCAAGGGCATCGACTCGGGAGCCGGCACCGTCGGCTTCGACTGTTCGGGCCTGGTGCTGTATTCGTTCGCCGGGGTGGGCATCAAGCTGCCGCACTACTCGGGTGCGCAGTACAAGCTGGGCCGCCAGATCCCGTCGGCGCAGATGCGCCGCGGCGACGTCATCTTCTACGGACCGGGCGGCAGCCAGCACGTGACGCTCTACCTCGGCAACGGCCAGATGCTCGAGGCCCCCGACGTCGGCCTGAAGGTGCGTGTCGCGCCCGTGCGTACCAGCGGCATGACGCCCTACGTGGTCCGCTACATCGAGTACTGAGCGAGGAGCCATGCGCCGCAAGCACTTTCGCCTCATCAATCTCGCCTTCAGCGCCGCCCTGGTGACCGGGCTGACGTGGTCGTCGCTGGTGTCCGGGGCGAGTCCGGCCGCCGCGGACCCCGGCCCGTGGGACCCGACGCTGCCGGCAACGGTCAGCGCGGGCGCACCGGGGGACCCGCTGGCGGTCGCCAACGCGTCGCTGCAGGCGACCGCCCAGGCCACCCAGACCACCTTCGATCTGGGCAGGCAGTTCCTGGGCGGGCTCGGCATCAACCTCCCCGGCGGGGAGGCCCCCGCCGCCGCCACCAGCAATCCCGGCGGCAAGATCCCGCGCGTCTACGGGCGCCAGGCCATCGAGTACGTGATCAAGCGGGGCGGCTCGCAGATGGGTGTGCCCTATTCCTGGGGCGGGGGTTCGCTGCAGGGCCCCAGCAAGGGCGTCGGCGACGGCGCCAACATCACCGGCTTCGACTGCTCCGGGTTGATGCGGTACGCCTTCGCCGGGGTCGGTGTGCTGATCCCGCGGTTCTCCGGTGACCAGTACAACGCGGGCCGCCACATCCCGCCCGACCAGGCCCGGCGCGGCGACCTGATCTTCTACGGCCCCGGCGGCGGCCAGCACGTGACGATGTATCTGGGCAACGGCCAGATGCTCGAGGCGTCCGGAAGCGCCGGCAAGGTGACCGTCAGCCCGGTGCGCAAGGCCGGCATGACGCCGTTCCTGACTAGGATTATCGAGTACTGAGCCAGGCGCGGTCGCCCGGGCGGGAGCCGCGGCGTCGACGGAATCCGGCGGGCCTGGAATAGTTGGACGCGGGCACGTGGCTGCCCCACGATTTCGGTCGTGCCGGCGGATGTGTCCGATTGAGCTGTGGAGGATTGCTAATGACATCAGCAGGCGGGCCGCCCCCGGGCGCCAGCGGTTACTCGGGCCCGGGCGCGCACGCCGTCCCGCCGGCCCCCGACGGGCCGTCCGCGGGCGGTGACGGGCTGGCCGCCGAGGTCCACACGCTGGAGCGGGCGATCTTCGAGGTCAAGCGGATCATCGTCGGCCAGGACCAGCTGGTGGAACGGATGCTCGTCGGTTTGCTGTCCAAGGGTCACGTGCTGCTCGAGGGTGTCCCCGGCGTGGCCAAGACGCTGGCCGTGGAGACGTTCGCGAAGGTGGTCGGCGGCACGTTCGCGCGTATCCAGTTCACCCCCGACCTGGTTCCCACCGACATCATCGGCACCCGGATCTACCGGCAGGGCAAGGAGGAGTTCGACACCGAGCTCGGCCCGGTGGTGGTCAACTTCCTGCTCGCCGACGAGATCAACCGGGCCCCGGCGAAGGTGCAGTCGGCGCTGCTGGAGGTCATGCAGGAACGCCAGGTGTCCATCGGTGGCAAGAGGTTCCCGCTGCCCAACCCGTTCCTGGTGATGGCGACGCAGAACCCGATCGAGCACGAGGGTGTCTACCCGCTGCCCGAGGCGCAGCGGGACCGCTTCCTGTTCAAGATCAACGTCGGCTACCCGACGCCGGAAGAGGAACGCGAGATCATCTACCGGATGGGCGTCAAGCCGCCGCAGCCCAAGCAGATCATGAACCCGGGCGACCTGCTGCGGCTGCAGGACATCGCGGCCAACAACTTCGTCCACCATGCGCTGGTCGACTACGTGGTGCGCGTGGTCACCGCCACGCGTCATCCCGAGCAGCTCGGCATGAACGACGTCAAGGCGTGGATCTCGTTCGGCGCGTCCCCGCGTGCCTCGCTGGGCATCATCGCGGCGTCGCGCTCGCTGGCGCTGGTGCGCGGTCGCGATTACGTGATCCCGCAGGACATCGTCGAGGTGATCCCGGACGTGCTGCGCCACCGGCTGGTGCTGACCTACGACGCGCTGGCCGACGAGATCAGCCCCGAGGTCGTCATCAACCGGGTGTTGCAGACGGTTGCCCTGCCGCAGGTGAATGCCGTTCCGCAGCAAGGCCAATCGGTGCCCCCGGTGATGCAGGCCGCGGGCGCGGCCAGCGGTCGGTGACCGACACCGACCCCGCCGCGGTACCCGCGGCTCCTCGCCATCCACCGTCGATGCAGCGCGGGCAGATCAACGACCCGAAGCTGTCGGCGGCGCTGCGCACCCTGGAGCTCACCGTGCGCCGCAAGCTGGACGGCGTGCTGCACGGCAATCACCTCGGGCTGATCCCGGGTCCGGGCAGCGAGCCGGGGGAGTCCCGCGAATACCAGCCCGGTGACGACGTCCGCCGGATGGACTGGGCGGTCACCGCGCGCACCACGCACCCCCACGTCCGGCAGATGATCGCCGATCGGGAGCTGGAGACCTGGCTGGTGGTCGACCTGTCGGCCAGCCTGGACTTCGGCACCGTGGGATGCGAGAAGCGCGACCTGGCGGTGGCTGCGGCGGCCGCGATCACCTACCTCAACAGCGGGGGCGGCAATCGGCTCGGCGCGCTGATCACCAACGGCGAGAGGATGATCCGGGTGCCCGCGCGGTCGGGGCGCCAGCATGAGCAGACGCTGTTGCGCACCATCGCCACCACGCCGCGGGCGCCGGTCGGGGTGCGCGGGGATCTGGCCACGGCCATCGACGCGCTGCGCCGCCCGGAACGCCGCCGCGGCATGGCGGTCATCATCAGCGACTTCCTGGGGCCGATCAACTGGATGCGCCCGCTCCGGGCGATCTCGGCCCGCCACGAGGTGCTGGCCATCGAGGTGCTCGACCCGCGCGACGTCGAACTGCCCGACGTGGGCGACGTCGTGCTGCAGGACGCCGAATCCGGAGTGACCCGCGAGTTCACCATCGACGCCCAGCTGCGCGACGACTTCGCCAGGGCGGCCGCCGCGCACCGCGCCGAGGTGGCCCGCACGATCCGCAGCTGCGGGGCCCCGGTGCTGACGTTGCGCACCGACCGCGACTGGATCGCCGACATCGTCCGCTTCGTCGAGTCCCGCCGGCGCGGGGCACTGGCGGGGCGGCAGTGACCTTGCCGTTCTTCGGCGCGATGTCGCTGTCCGGCTTCGCGCATGCGTGGTTCTTTCTTTTCTTCGTGGTGGTCGTCGGGCTGGCCGCGCTGTACGTGGTGATGCAGGTGGCCCGGCAGCGGCGGATGCTGCGCTTCGCCAACATGGAGCTGCTGGAGAGCGTCGCTCCCAAGCGGCCCTCTCGCTGGCGGCACGTGCCGGCGATCCTGCTGGTGGTGTCGCTGGCGGCGCTCACGGTCGCGATGGCAGGCCCCACGCGCGACGTCCGGATCCCGCGCAACCGCGCGGTGGTGATGCTGGTGATCGACGTGTCGCAGTCGATGCGCGCCACCGACGTCCAGCCCAACCGGATGGCCGCCGCGCAGGATGCCGCCAAGCAGTTCGCCGACGAGCTGACCCCGGGCATCAACCTCGGGCTGATCTCCTACGCGGGCACGGCGTCGGTGCTGGTGTCGCCGACCACCAACCGGGATGCGACCAAGAACGCGCTGGGCAAGCTGCAGTTCGCCGACCGGACCGCCACGGGCGAGGCCATTTTCACCGCCCTGCAGGCGATCGCGACGGTCGGCGCGGTGATCGGCGGCGGCGACACCCCGCCGCCGGCGCGCATCGTGCTGTTCTCCGACGGCAAGGAGACGATGCCGACCAACCCGGACAACCCCAAGGGGGCGTTCACCGCCGCGCGCGCCGCCAAGGACCAGGGGGTGCCGATCTCGACGATCTCGTTCGGCACGCCGTACGGCTTCGTCGAGATCAACGACCAGCGCCAGCCGGTGCCGGTCGATGACTCCACCATGAAAAGGGTCGCCGAACTTTCCGGCGGTAATTGGTATAACGCGTCCAGCCTTTCGGAGCTCAAAGCGATCTACGCGACGCTGCAGCAGCAGATCGGCTACGAGACCATCAAGGGCGATGCCAGCGTGGGTTGGTTGCGGCTGGGTGCGCTGGTGCTGACGCTGGCGGCGCTGGCCGCGCTGCTGATCAACCGCCGTCTGCCGGCCTGACTTTTCTCGGCTTGTCGCGTCGCTTCTCGGCTTTTCGCTGGGCGCGCCAGGCGGCGAGCCGCCGTCGACCGCCTGGCTAGCCGCCCCGGTGGTGCCCGTTGGCTTCGGCGCCGTTCTGGCGTCCGCGCAGCGCCGTCAGGGCACGCTGTTCGCCGGCGTGGGCCGCGTCGCGCAGTGCCGCCGCTTCGGCCGGCGGATCGGCGAACAGGAGACTGCCCGAGCCCGGTCGTCCGCCCAGGCCGAGTTTGTTCAGGCGCTTGGGCACCGGGGCGCCCTGGTAGACCAGCGGGATGGGGTGGCCGTGGTCGTCGACCGGGCCCAGTGGCTGGTGCACTTCGATATAGGCGCCGTGGGGCAGGCGTTTGATGATGCCGGTTTCGATGCCGTGCTCGAGCACCGCGCGGTCGCTGCGTTGCAGACTGACGCACCAGCGGTAGGTGACGAAGTAGACGAGCGGTGGCAGCATCACCATCGCGATGCGCCCGATCCACGTCGTCGCGTTCAGCGAGATGTCGAACTTGTAGGCGATGATGTCGTTGAACGACGAGAACGTCAGCACGATGTAGAACGCGATCGCCATGGCCCCGATCGACGTGCGCACCGGGACGTCACGCGGGCGCTGCAGCAGGTTGTGGTGCGCGTGGTCGCCGCTGAACCGCTTCTCCAGGAACGGATACGCGATGAGGACGGCGAAGATGACACCCATCAGCACCGCGACCGCCACGGCGGCCGGGATCGTGTGGTGCCAGAAGTAGAACTCCCACGCCGGCCACAGCCGGACCAGCCCGTCGGTCCACATCAGGTAGAAGTCCGGCTGCGAGCCCGCGGAAACCTGAGACGGCTTGTAGGGACCCAGATTCCAGATCGGGTTGATCTGCAACACGCCACCCATGAGGCCGAGCACGCCGACGATCGCCGCGAAGAAGGCGCCGGACTTGACGGCGAACACCGGCATCACCCGCACGCCGACCACGTTGTGCTCGCTGCGTCCGGGCCCGGGGAACTGGGTGTGCTTCTGGAACCACACCAACGCCAGATGTAGCCCGATCAGTGCCAGCATGATGCCCGGGAAGATCAGGATGTGGATCGCATACAGGCGCGGGATCAGGACGTCGCCGGGGAAATCCCCACCGAACAACGCCCAGTGCAGCCAGGTGCCGATCACGGGGATTCCCAAGGTGATCGAGGAAAGCGCCGCCCGCAGGCCGGTGCCCGAGAGCAGGTCGTCGGGCAGCGAGTAGCCGAAGAAGCCCTCGAACATGGCCAGAATCAGCAGCAGCGACCCGATCACCCAGTTGGCCTCGCGGGGCCGGCGGAACGCGCCGGTGAAAAAGATCCGGGCCAGGTGCACCATGATCGCGGCGGCGAACATCAGCGCGGCCCAGTGGTGGACCTGCCGCATGAACAGCCCGCCCCGCACCTCGAAGGAGATGTCGAGGGTCGACGCGTACGCCTTCGACATCTCGATGCCGCGCAGCGGCTGGTAGACGCCGCGGTAGGTGACCTCCGTCATCGACGGGTCGAAGAACAACGCCAGGTACACGCCGGTGAGCAGCAGCACGACGAAGCTGTAGAGCGCGATCTCGCCGAGCAGGAACGACCAGTGCGTCGGGAACACCTTGTTCAGCTGGCGACGCACCGCCGCGGCGGGGTGGTAGCGGGTATCGATCGCCTCGGCCTGACGCGCGAGCGTGGTGGGAGTATCGAGGCTGGAACTCATGTGGCGTGCCCTTCACGAGGTGGGTCTGGCAGGACGTCGGTGCGGCGGGTATTGCGGTCTGCCCAGAGGACGACCAGTGCGTGCGGCACCGTCAGCGCGAGCAGAAGGCGTAAGACCTGGGCCAAGACCGCGGGTGGATCCGACGCCGACGCCGTCAACCAGGCGAGCGCGGCCAACGCCGTCCATGCCGCAAGCGATGGCACCGCGGCCAGTCGGATCAGCCGCAGGACGGCCTCGCGGCGTCGGCCCGTGGTGAGCAGCGCGGCGCAGCCCGGCTCGATGGTCAGCAGCCGCGCGCAGTGGCGCAGCGAGTGCCAGCCGCCGAACCACACGGCGAACGCGAGCAGCGGTGGCGCGAGCAGCCCGACGGCGCCGAGGATCAGGACGTCGAGAGCGACCGCCGGATGACCGGTCCGCAGCGACGCGACCACCGCGACCAGCGCCGCCAGCAGCCACACCGCGACCAGACCGGTCTGCATCGGTGCCCAGCCGAGCGCCCGGGCAAGACCCGGTGAGACGGTGGTCGCCACCGCCCTCAGCTGGTCGCCGCTACGGGCCAGGGGCAGCAGGAGCGCCCCGGTTCCGGCGACGGCGACCGCAAGGGCCACCAGGTGCGGCGGCCGCCAGCCGGTGAGTCGGCGTGCGACCTCGAGTTCGCCGAGGCCGAAGTGCAGCCCGCTCAGGATCACAACGGCGATCAACGCGGCCGGATCGGCCCACCGCAGCAACGCCCACACGCCCGCCGCCGCTCCGGCGTAGCCGGCCGCGACAGCCGCCACGGGTCTGTCCCCGGCCAGGCGCGCGACGATCGCATGGTCGGCCGCGCCGTGCGGGACTCCGGCCACCAGCCCCAGGCCGGCGAGTGCCAGCACCACCGGCGCCGGGACGGCGGGCAGTCCGATGAGGTGGCCGCCCGCCACCACCGCCGTGCCCGACAGCACCCATCTCGACCAGGTGGCGGCGGTCGTGAGCGGCGTTCGCCCGGCGGTCGTGCCGGGGGACGCCGGCCCGCACGGGCCGGTCGCCGCGACTGTTGCGCCCCGAGGGCGGGTGCGGCTTCCGGTACCCATGCGAACCTGCCTTGCCAGAAGAACCATGACGGACCGCTGGCGCTACGCCGCTACCCTGACGCGCTGATCGGTGTGCACGCCCTCCCGGACCGCGAAGTCGGGTTCGTCGGCCGTGGACTTGACGCGGGCGATCTTGTAGATCAACAGCCCGTAGAGGCACTTGGCCAAGATGTCGGCGACCGAGTAGCCGCCCTGCTTGACCACCCATGCGGCCGCGCCCGCGTGCGGCGCGTAGAGCGGAATGATGTAGGCGATGGGGTAGACGCCCCAGGTGGCCAGCAGCAAGTAACGGATTCCGCTCACGGTGCTACGCACGGCTGCGGGCTGACGATCCAGCGATCGGGTCAGCTCGACGAACAGCACGTAGAGGATGTAGAGGAAGGGAATCGTGGACAGCAACCCGAAGACGTTGCGCACCGCATTGTCGCCGCTGATCTCCCCGGGGTAGCCCAGACCGATCATCAGGGCCGATGCGGGAATGAGCCGGTAGAGCAGGGAATTCTGCAGCTTGCGGGCCAGCGCCAGCACGACGACGAGCTCGGTCAGCAGCAGTGGCACCGTGAGGAGCCAGTCGACGTAGCGGTACGCCTCGTTGAACGATTGCCCGGCCGCCTGGACGTAGGTGCCGCGTCCGCCCACGGCGGTGGTGACGAACGCCTGCTTGAACGAGTCGAAGATGCGGAAGTAGTGGTAGGCGGCGATGCCGCAGACGATCGCGGACATCAGTACGGCCTGCCGGTAGCGAGCCAGCACCCGTCCTTGCGCGGCCAGCAGGAAAATCGCGGTGAACAGTTGCGCCGCGATCGAGAAGGACAGCAGGTTGTAGACCGTGTCGAATTGGGAGTGGGTCAGTTCGTCAGGGGTCATCGTTGAACCTTTGAACTTGAGGGGATAGGGATGAAACAGATCGTACACTAATGTACAAACTATCCAGTAGTGGTTAGATCACACATTTCTGGTTGAACCGTTCATCGGGTAGTTTTGGGAACCACCTGCGACACATCCAGCCCGCGTGCAGCGGGGGAAGGGACGCTCGGATGACACTCGCGCACGGCCGCCGGACGGGCCCTCCGGACGAGGACGCCCGGATCACCCGGACCCGGGGCGACATCGCGCGCACGGCTTTCGACGTCCTGATCGAGGAGGGGGCCGAGGCGCTCACGCACGCCCGCGTCGCCGAGCGGGCCGGCTACTCGAAGACCACCCTCTACAAGCACTGGCCATTGCGGTCCGACCTTGCGGCCCTGGCCTTGGAGGCGCTTCGGGAGGTCAAGCACCACGAACGGACCGGCGATATCCGCGCCGATCTGATCGGGCAGCTCACGGCGTTCCGGCAGGGGGTGGTCGACCTGCGGCTCGACCGGGTGCTCTCCGCGATGGCCCAGTGGGCGACGGTCGACACGATGAGTCGGATCAGAAACGAGATCAATGTCGAGGGTCAGCGACCGATCCGGACGATTCTCGCCGACGTCTTCGAGGGTCCGGAGTTGGATGCGGCGGTTTCGATGCTCTCCGGCGTGGTTGCGTGCCCGTCGCTGATGTTCGGTACGGTGCCCGGCGACGACGTCATCGAGGCCGCGGTCGACATCGTCCTTCGTCGTCGTTGAGCCGCGGCGAGCCGATTGCAGTGCCCGCGCGGCAAGGCGCTAGGTTGGCGGGGTGACTGACACGGCCACCGACAAGAGCACCGAGAACGCCGCGGCAGCGGTCAGGCCACCGTTCGTGTCCCGTTCCGTCCTGGTCACCGGGGGAAACCGGGGGATCGGCCTGGCGATCGCGCAGCGGCTGGCCGCCGACGGCCACAAGGTGGCCGTCACGCACCGTGGCTCCGGGGTGCCCGAGGGGCTGTTCGGCGTCGAGTGCGACGTCACCGACGAGGAGGCCGTCGATCGCGCCTTCAAAGACGTTGAGCAACACCAGGGCCCGGTCGAGGTGCTGGTGTCCAACGCCGGCCTGTCCGCGGACGCGTTCCTCATGCGGATGACCGTGGAGAAGTTCCAGAAGGTCATCGACGCCAACCTGACCGGTGCGTTCCGGGTCGCCCAGCGGGCGTCGCGCAGCATGCAGCGCAAGCGGTTCGGCCGGATGATCTTCATCGGGTCGGTATCGGGCACCTGGGGCATCGGCAACCAGGCCAATTACGCGGCCTCCAAGGCCGGTGTGATCGGCATGGCCCGCTCGATCGCCCGGGAGCTGTCGAAGGCCAACGTGACCGCGAACGTCGTGGCCCCGGGCTACATCGACACCGACATGACCCGCGCGCTGGATGAGCGGATTCAGGAGGGGGCGCTGCAATTCATCCCGGCCAAGCGGGTCGGCACCGCCGCCGAGGTCGCCGGGGTGGTCAGCTTCCTCGCGTCCGAGGACGCGAGTTACATCTCCGGTGCGGTGATCCCGGTCGACGGCGGCATGGGTATGGGCCACTGACGAAACCACAAGATTAGGACGGACATGGCAGGACTGCTCGAAGGCAAACGAATCCTGGTCAGCGGGATCATCACCGACTCGTCGATCGCGTTCCACATCGCCAAGGTGGCCCAGGAGGCGGGGGCGCAGTTGGTGCTGACCGGGTTCGACCGGTTGCGGCTGATCCAGCGCATCGCCGACCGGCTGCCGGAGAAGGCGCCGCTGATCGAGCTCGACGTGCAGAACGAGGAGCACCTGAACACGCTCGCCGACCGGGTGATCGAGGTGATCGGGCAGGACAACAAGCTCGACGGCGTGGTGCACTCGATCGGCTTCATGCCGCAGACCGGGATGGGAATCAACCCGTTCTTCGACGCGCCCTACGAAGACGTCTCCAAGGGCATTCACATCTCGGCGTTCTCGTACGCCTCCCTGGCAAAGGCGTTGCTGCCCATCATGAATCCCGGCGGCAGCATCGTCGGCATGGATTTCGACCCGAGCCGCGCCATGCCCGCCTACAACTGGATGACGGTGGCCAAGAGCGCGCTGGAGTCGGTGAACCGATTCGTGGCGCGCGAGGCGGGCAAGTACGGGGTGCGCTCGAATCTGGTTGCCGCGGGCCCGATCCGGACGCTGGCCATGAGTGCGATCGTCGGCGGTGCGCTCGGCGAGGAGGCCGGCGCCCAGATGCAGCTGCTGGAGGAGGGCTGGGACCAGCGCGCTCCGATCGGCTGGAACATGAAGGACCCCACGCCGGTCGCCAAGACCGTGTGCGCACTGCTGTCGGAGTGGCTGCCCGCGACGACCGGTACCATCATCTTCGCCGACGGCGGCGCCAGCACCCAGTTATTGTAGGCACCAATGCAATTCGATGCGGTCCTGCTGCTGTCGTTCGGCGGGCCGGAGGGGCCTGAGCAGGTGCGGCCGTTCTTGGAGAACGTCACCCGCGGCCGTGGCGTGCCACCCGAACGCCTCGACGAGGTCGCGGAGCACTACCTGCATTTCGGCGGGGTGTCGCCGATCAACGGGATCAACCGCGCGCTGATCACCGAGTTGCGGGAAGAGCTGGGCCTGCCGGTGTACTTCGGCAACCGCAACTGGGAGCCCTACGTCGAAGAGACCGTTGCGACCATGCGCGACAACGGTGTTCGCCGGGCGGCGGTGTTCACCACCTCGGCGTGGAGCGGGTATTCCAGCTGTACCCAGTACGTCGAGGACATCGCCCGGGCCCGGCGGGTGACCGGGCCGGGCGCACCCGAGCTGGTCAAACTGCGGCCCTACTTCGACCATCCGCTGTTCGTCGAGATGTTCGCCGAGTCGATCGCCGCGGCCGCCGCGACGGTCCCGCGTGGCGCGCGGCTGGTGTTCACCGCGCATTCCATCCCGGTGGCCGCCGACCGGCGCTGCGGCCCCGACCTCTACAGCCGCCAAGTCGGTTATGCCGCAAGGCTGGTGGCCGCGGCCGCCGGATACGCCGATTACGACGTGGTGTGGCAGTCGCGTTCGGGGCCGCCGCGGGTGCCCTGGCTGGAACCCGACGTGGGCGACCACCTGGCGGCGCTGGCGCAAGCCGGCACCGACGCCGTCGTCGTTTGTCCGATCGGCTTCGTCGCCGACCACATCGAGGTGGTGTGGGATCTCGACCACGAGTTGCGCCTGCAGGCCCGGGCGGCGGGCGTGGCGTTCGCCCGGGCCGCGACACCCAATGCCGACCGGCGTTTCGCCCGGCTGGCCGCCGGTTTGATCGACGAACTGTGCGGCGACCGCACGCCCGAGCGGGTGACCGGCCGTGACCCGGTGCCGGGTTGCCTGGCCAGCGTCAACGGCGAGCCGTGCCGCCCGCCGCACTGCGTGGCGCGGGATCGGTAGCGGCGTTTCACCGGCGCCTCAGTCCGCCCAGGCCGAGCGCAGGATCGCGGTGACCGCGGCCATCCGCGCCGACCGCACCACCGCGGTCAGCGGTCGCAGCGCGTCGTTGGCGATGCGTGACTCGGACGAGGATTGCGCCATGACCGGTTCCGCCCCGGCGAACGGACCACGGGCAGAGTCCGACAATCGGCTGAGCCCGGCGCTGACCGCGATGATCGCGTCGACGTGCGCGGCGTTCTCCAGCACCCGCAGTGCCCGCGACGGTGCATGGTCGGGAATCCGGTGCTGCCGTGCGGATTCCAGCAGCTGCTCGACGAGCCCGCGCGGGTCGTCGACGTCGGTGGCCGCCGACCCGATCCCGAGGGCGCCCAGCGCGTCGGCGGCCGAGCGCACGGCCGAGCGCAGGGAGTACTCGGCGTCGCCGAGTTCGTGGTGTTGCAGCGCCGGCGCACCGGGCAGGGAGTACACGGTCCATGACAGCGCCGACGATTCGGGCAGGCCCGCGTCGCCGGTGGCATCCTCGAAGTCGTCGTAGCCGAACTCGGGGACCATCCCGACGGCGCTGCCGTCAGGGTCGGGGCCGGTGATGATGATCGCCTCGCCCGCGGCCAGCGCGTCGCGCTGGAACTGGGTTCCCGCGGCCAGCCCCCGCACGTCGCCGGGCACCGGCAGCAGCACGTTGATGGTGCCGCGCAACCGGACCGGGCCGCCGGCCGCCGGGCGTCCCGACGCCGTGCGCAGGGTCTGCAACAACGACACCGCGCCGGCGTCGTCGACATCGGGCCACGGCAGCCCGGTGTGGCCGGCCGCGACCGCATCATATGCGGTGACGGATTGCTTTGGCGCCCAAAGGGATAACGCGTCCAGAACGTCGTCGGGCGCGGCCTTGCCCGCAAGCCAGGCGTTGGCCCACAGGGACAGCGAAACACTGGGACACCACACGATGTCGCAGTGTAGTGGCTTTGTCCGCCGCGGGCCGATCATGCGCGATCACGCGTATTCTGGCCGCATGCCCGGCGCGGCGCTTTGGCTGATCTGCGCACTGGTGCTGGCCAGCGCGGAGGCCCTCACCGGCGATATGTTCCTGCTCATGCTCGGCGGCGGCGCGCTGGCCGCGTCGGCGGCCAGCTGGCTGGCGGACTGGCCGATCTGGGCCGACGGGCTGGTGTTCCTGATCGTTTCGGTGCTGCTGCTGGTGCTGGTCCGTCCGGCGCTGCGGCGCAGGCTGACGCCCGGGGCGCCGCAGTTGGGCATCGAGGCGCTGGAGGGCCGCAGCGCGCTGGTGCTCGACCGGGTGGCCCGCGACGCGGGCCAGGTGAAGCTCGACGGCCAGGTCTGGACGGCGCGGCCGCTGAACGACGGCGACGTCTACGAACCGGGGGAGTCGGTCACCGTCGTGCACATCGACGGCGCCACCGCGGTGGTGTTCCGAACCGCGTGACGGTGTTCGACAGAGGCTGCGGGAGAAAGGAAGTCCGATGCAAGGTGCGGTTGCAGGCCTGGTATTGCTGGCCGTTTTGGTGATCTTCGCCATCGTCGTGGTGGCCAAGTCGGTTGCGTTGGTCCCGCAGGCCGAGGCGGCGGTGATCGAACGGCTGGGCCGGTACAGCCGCACGGTCAGCGGCCAGCTGACCTTGTTGGTGCCGTTCATCGACCGGGTCCGCGCGCGGGTGGACCTGCGCGAGCGGGTGGTGTCGTTTCCGCCGCAGCCGGTGATCACCGAGGACAACCTGACCCTGTCGATCGACACGGTGGTGTACTTCCAGGTCACCAACCCGCAGGCGGCCGTCTACCAGATCAGCAACTACCTCGTCGGGGTCGAGCAGCTCGCCACGACCACGCTGCGCAACGTCGTCGGTGGCATGACGCTGGAGCAGACGCTGACGTCCCGCGACCAGATCAACGGTCAGTTGCGGGGCGTGCTCGACGAGGCGACCGGCCGCTGGGGCCTGCGGGTGGCGCGGGTCGAGCTGCGCAGCATCGACCCGCCCCCGTCGATCCAGGCGTCGATGGAAAAGCAGATGAAGGCCGACCGCGAGAAGCGGGCGATGATCTTGACCGCCGAAGGGATGCGCGAGTCGTCGATCAAGGAGGCCGAGGGGCAGAAGCAGGCGCAGATCCTGGCGGCCGAGGGCGCCAAGCAGGCCGCGATCCTGGCCGCCGAGGCCGAGCGGCAGTCGCGCATGCTGCGCGCCCAGGGCGAGCGCGCCGCGGCCTACCTGCAGGCGCAGGGGCAGGCCAAGGCCATCGAGAAGACGTTCGCCGCGATCAAGGCCGCCCGGCCCACCCCGGAGTTGCTCGCCTATCAATACCTGCAGACGCTGCCGGAGCTGGCGCGCGGTGACGCCAACAAGGTGTGGGTGGTGCCCAGCGACTTCAGCGCGGCGTTGCAGGGGTTCACCAGGATGCTGGGCAAACCGGGCGAGGACGGAGTGTTCCGGTTCGAGCCGTCGCCGGTCGACGAGGCGCCCGCACCGGCGGCAGGCGACGACGCCGACGTCGCCGACTGGTTTTCGACCGAGACCGATCCGGTGATTGCGCGGGCGGTGGCCAAGGCGGAGGCGATTGCGCAGAAGCCGGTGGATGGTCATGGGGGGCTGCCACCGGAGTTGAATCAGTAGTCGGCGTTTAGAGCAGGCCGCCGCCGGTGCCGCCGGCGCCGCCGCTGCCGCCTGCGCCGCTGTCCGCACTGCCGCCGGCGGATCCGGGTGCGCCGGCGGTGCCGCCGCCGTGCCCGCCGCTGCCGCCGCTGCCGCCGGTGCCGCCGACGGTGCCGTTGCCGCCGCTGCCGCCGCTGCCGCCGGTGCCGCCGCTGCCGAGGAGGCCGGCGTTGCCGCCGTTGCCGCCGGCGCCGCCGGTGCCGGTGTTTGCGCTGTTCGCGGTGCCGCCGGTGCCGCCGCTGCCGCCGGTGCCGCCGCCGCCTTCCAGGAATCCGCCGTTGCCGCCGTTGCCGCCGGGGCCGCCGTCGTTGCCGGTGGCGCTGGGCAGTTCGGCGCCGCCGCCGCCTGCGCCGCCGTTGCCGCCGGTGCCGAACAGGGTGCCGGCGTTGCCGCCGGCGCCGCCGGCGGCGCCGTTGGTGCCGGCTCCGCCTTTGCCCAGGAACGTTGTGCCGCTGGCGCCGCCGGCGCCGCCGTCGCCGCCGTTGCCGCCGATCAGGCCGCCTTGGCCGCCATGGCCGCCGGTGCCGCCGGTGGCCGGGCCGCTGTTGCCGCCGGCACCGCCGGCGCCGCCGTTGCCGATGCCCAGGGTGCTGCCGGCGCCGCCGTCGCCGCCGTCGCCGCCGATTCCGGAGGCGCCGTAGCCGCCGGTGCCGCCTGATCCGCCCAGGCCGAGCAGTTCGCCGCCGGTGCCGCCGGTGCCGCCCGCGCCGCCGGAGCCAAAGCCTGCTGCGCCGCCGGCGCCGCCGACCCCGCCGGCGCCGACGAGTCCGGCCGCGCCGCCTGCGCCGCCGTGGCCGCCGACGCCGCCGCCGGTGAACGGCCCGCTGAATCCTCCGTTGCCGCCGGCACCGCCGATGCCGAGCAGTGCGCCCCCGGCGCCGCCGGCGCCGCCGTCGCCGCCGACCACCCCGACGCCCAGGATGGTGCCGTTGGAGCCGGTGCCGGTGCCACCGGTGCCCCCGCCGCCGCCGACGCCGATGAGTCCGGCCGCGCCGCCGGTGCCGCCGGTGCCGCCGTCGCCGCCGACGCCGGTGCCTCCGACGCCGCCGTGCCCGCCGTCACCGATGAGGATTCCCTGGCCGCCGATGCCGCCGTCGCCGCCGCGGCCGAGTCCGCCCTGGCCGCCCTGGCCGCCGGCCCCGCCGACTCCGGCGAGTAGGCCGGCTTGGCCGCCGGCGCCACCGGTGGCGCCGTTGCCCAGGTATCCGGTGCCGCCGATGCCGCCGGAGCCGCCGCCGCCGAACAGTCCGGCGTTGCCGCCGGCGCCCCCGACGCCGCCCAGTGTCCCGGAGGCAAAGCCGCCGTGCCCGCCGTTGCCGCCGTCGCCGAACACGGAGCCGCCGGCCCCGCCGGCGCCGCCGGCCCCGCCGATTCCGTTGGCCGTGGTGCCGGTGCCGCCGTAACCGCCGATACCGCCGGTACCCAGCAGTCCGGCGTTGCCGCCGGCGCCGCCGGCGCCGCCGTAGAGGTCACCGGAGCCGCCGGAGCCGCCGGCGCTGCCGTTGGTCACCGACAGGATGCCGGCGTTGCCGCCGTTTCCGCCCGCGCCGCCGGTGCCCAGCCCGTTACCGCCGGCGCCACCGGCGCCGCCGGCGCCGAACAGGCCACCGTGACCGCCGGCGCCGCCGGCCCCGCCCAAGCCGAGCGAGGCGTTGCCGCCGGCGCCGCCCGCGCCGCCGTGTCCGAACAGCCAGGCCGCACCGCCGGCGCCACCGGCGCCCGCCGCGGTTCCCGCGGTCACTGCGGCGCCGCCGGCACCGCCCGTGCCGCCGTTGCCCAGGAGTAGTCCTCCGGTGCCGCCGGCGCCGCCGGCTCCACCCCCGGCGGCTCCGGTGCCGCCGGTGCCGCCGGTGCCGAACAGGCCCGCCGAGCCGCCCA
>Ga0078972_1001670_pt1 | contig 80706 bp, 64 predicted proteins | sample YelNatPaOPGAMG01_FD_67568 | JGI IMG/M metagenome (GOLD analysis project Ga0078972, IMG submission 67568) | Hot spring thermophilic microbial communities from Obsidian Pool, Yellowstone National Park, USA - OP-RAMG-01 (SPADES assembly) (version 2) | ecosystem: Environmental > Aquatic > Thermal...
CGCGGTTAGGATACATCTCGGAAGTAACCACCCACATCACCGGCGCAAACGATGCAGCGAAGAAGGCAATGTAACTTAGCAGGGAAATCAGGATTCCGATAGGACTCCATCCAAAAGCAAAGGAGGCTGCCAAATAAGCCAAAGACAACGTCATGCCGCCGGCTCCCCACAAAAGCAGTACTTTACGTCCGCGACTGTCAACTAACCACAATGCCACGATGGTGAACAAGAAATTGATAAACCCGACCAACACCGATTGAAGCAATGCTTGATGTCCGCCAATACCTGTTTTGGCAAAAATAATGGGCGCATAATTTACCACCGCATTAATACCGGTGATTTGTTGAAAGGCAGCTAATAAAGTACCCAAAAGCACAATTCTACCAACCTTGCCCTGAAAGATTTCTTTGAATTGTACTTTCTCCTTGCTTTGTTCCATCTTGAGCGATTGTCGAATCTCCTCAGTTGCCATCTTTGCTTCTTCAACGCCCACTACTTTAGATAAAACTTCCAATCCCTCATCTTCTTTATTATGAGCAATCAGCCAACGCGGACTTTCAGGAAACTTTACCAATAGGAACAAAAACAGCATGCTAAAAAAGAATGGGATACTGAGCATGTAACGCCACGAATTAGCCATGTCGAGCAACCAATAATCGATGACATAAGCCAATAAGATACCAATTACAATGGCAAATTGATTAAAGGAAACCAATCTGCCCCGTTGATGAGCGGGAGCAATTTCCGATATATACATCGGTCCCACTACGGATACCGCGCCTACACCAATACCGGCAATGACCCGAAATAGCACTAACAGCATACTCGATTGTGATAAAGCACATCCTAACGAAGAAAGGGCAAAAAGCAGGGCAATGTAAATAAATACTTTTTTTCGACCCAATTGATTGGCGATGGCTCCGGTGAATAACGCTCCAACCAAACAGCCAAGGGTTAATGAACTTACGACGATGCCAATGCCATTGTCGCTTAATGTAAAGAAATTTTGGATGGAATGCACGGCGCCTGAAATGCCTGCCATGTTTAATCCGAAAAGAAAGCCACCGATGATGGCAACAAAAATAACGCGGTACAAATAATGTTTGGACATGTAAGAAAGATGAAAGGTTTCACATAGAATTCAATGATGCAAAGATCATGCTCACTTTTGCATATCCCTTTCATTTTTGTTTCAAAAAATAGCAATTTTATTTCAGAAATAGAACCTATTCAAAAATGCACAAAAAAAACCTTCACTGAGCAACTTGCCGCGAAGGTTGAAAAGAGAATTCCACTTCTCACATCACAAAGAATGCTGCATTATTCAATAATTTAATTGATTGACATGTGTCATAAGTGTATCTGGAATGTTTTTACAATGAAATGTTTCAAAGTCGGATACATTGGTTAATGAAAATGGAGATGCTTCGCACCCTTTATGCAACCGAAGATCATTCCAGCTAATGCCGTGCACATCTTGCAAAACCACTGCCGGACGTGCATCCGGTTTCATAAAATACACATCGATGTGATTCATTTGCACATCATTGGCATGTCGAATGTAAAATGCCGAAGCCGGCAAATCGCCAAACATCGTCGGTTCGGGATAAGCATTCTCTTTTTCTGGCACAACAAGATTGGCTTGCTGCTGTGTTCCTCCACCCTGATAATAAATGGAGATGTTATCTAATTTCACATCTTCAATCGGATGTCCCTGCAACCCGTTGAAAAGACAGACATAGTTGGAGTTAGCACGATAAACCTGTACATTATCAATTAAAATGCGATGTAACCTGCCAATGGGCGTTCCTTTGGGACTTCGCATGCGTGCACCTAAACATAAAAAAATCGGGGCGGCATATATGTCCCGCATAACCACATTGGATACCGTTACATTTTCCAAATCACCACCATCCACAGTTTCAAGCGCTAATCCAAAACATTGATCAAAAACACAATTGGAAATGGCAATATTGTGAAATCCCCCACTGGATTCGGTTCCTATTTTAATTCTTCCGGTGGGAGCATACGATCCAGGCGTAGGTTTGTAGGGTTGAAACGTACCATCCATCACGGTGCCAAGATTATATCCACTTACATAACAATTGGAGATAGTCACATTTTCGGTATTTCTGAAAAATCCCAATGCATAGGTAGCTTTCAAAACAATGGCATCATCGTAAGGCGAATTGACGGAACAGTTGGATATTCTCACGTTCCTGCAAGCATCTACATCGAGGCCGTCACGATTCGTATCAATGAGCAATTGATCAATCGTCATGTTATCAACACCGGTAGCCAACAAAGCAAAATGACCACAACGATACATTTTGAGATCTCGCAACAAGACATTTCGACACAATTTTAAGCTGATCGCTTTATCTCCGCCGTATGTTGGCGGAACATCAGCCTTTGAAAGCCCGCTGCCGTCAATCATACCCTCTCCTTCAATCGTCACATCATGCAAGCCGATGCCCCAAAGTAATCCATTCTTCCAATGACTATGACCAAAATCCTGATACTGACTAAAATCGTTCTTTTCGGGCAAATTATATCCAGCTTTTTGGGTGGGTTCGGCTGCCTTCAACACAGCTCCCGCATCCAGATGAAGAGTGATATTGTTTTTCAGTTCAATCGAATAGGACAGATAAGTCCCTGCCGGAAAGAAAACCGTTCCGCCTCCCAGCTCCGACACATGACGAATCGCTTGATTGATAGCCTGCGTGTCCATCGTTTTGCCATCGCCAATTGCCCCAAAATTTTTTACGCTTACCCAATTCGTTGATTCAGCCATTGTAGTAAAGGATAAAACCATAATTAACGCTATCCATCTCAACCATTCGTTCGATGGATTCAAGGCTGTAACGTGTTTTTTAGTCAATAAATCTTTCATAGGTTTAATGTATTTTTTAACGCTAAGGATGGTTGCAACTCACCTAATAAACAGTCTCTTGAGCATGAGCTATTTTTTTTCTCGTTTCATACATTATTCTCTTTGATCATCTTTCTGACAAATGGATTATTAGCATTCATTCATCTCACTTTTGGAACAATGCAAACCTTGTCAGCAATAAACATTCATTCGGTTGAATCAGTTTCAAAGCATAAAAAGACAGGAGGAAACCTCCCATCTTTCTATGTTGATGGATTAAAAAATAACGATGCCACATCGGAGTGAACAATCATTTAGCATCATCAACTCCTTATTGACCCTATTTACTCATCTTTAAATCCTACTTTGGCATGAGAACCGTCACAAAACGGTTTGTTTTTGCTATGACCACAACGACAAAAAGCAACATTGCTTTTTGTTTCTTCTTTTCCGTCTTTGTAAACAATATGAACTTCACCGGATATCATAATCGGACCGTTGGGCATCACTTTTGCCACCACATTCTTTCCCATATTTTAATGATTTTAATGGTTTTTGCACAGAATACATGATGAGGCGCTTGTTATTTTTTCTTCTCTTTTTTGCAGGTCGAAATGCCAAACAAGACATAAAGTCCACAAAAGCCGGTAAAAGCAGTGATCAACAAAACAAGGGCAACGATCAGTAAAATAATTCCTAATGTGCCGTGAACCACATTGGCAAAATACAAAATGACTAACAAGGCAGCAATGATAATACGTATCACCTTATCAGCTGCTCCAACATTCTTTTTCATAACAAATCAATTTAAATCATTAAACAATAACAAACAACTGAAACTCAATAATATTTAATTTCAAATATGAGATGAAAGATCAGAGGATGGATTGATTCCCTTTTCCTTCTTATTCTTCTTGTCTTTTTCCAATTCCATTGTTAAGGAAGTGACCCCTGAAAGTCCACCCAACTGCATTGTCTCAATGGCAGTACTCGGCACAATCACAATGGTTGAATTTTCTTTTAATCCTTCGTATAACATGTTCATGGCTCTCAAATGGAGCGCTACCGGATTATTGGCATAAGACAAGGCAGCTTCTTCGAATTTTTGTGCTACTTGCCTTTCAGAATCTCCTAAAATCACACGCGCTTGTCTTTCTCTTTCGGCTTGTGCCTGCATCGACATGGCATCTTCCAAGGCGGAAGGAATCAACACATCTTTCACTTCTACCGAATTGACACGAATGCCCCAAGGTTCGGTACGCTCATCAATGATCGTTTGAAGAATGGAACTGATTTTGTCTCTTCCTTCGAGCATTTCAGACAAAATGGTCTTCCCAATGACATCGCGCAACGCAGTTTGCGATGCCCATTGAATGGACAACTGATAATCAGCAACTGCCAAAGCGGCTTTCTTGGCATCGAGCACCTGCCAAAACAAAACGGCATCTACATCGACCGGAACGGTATCCTTGGTCAATGTTTTTTCAGCTTTGAATGAAGTGGTAATAACGCGTGTATCAATCCAATAAGGAATAGTATCAATGACCGGAATGATAAAAAACAAACCAGGCCCTTTTAACGCATGAAAACTTCCTAAGCGCAACACGACAGCCCGATCCCACGGATTTGCTACCTTGATTGCACTGGAAATGATCAACGCCAATACCAACGTCACGGCAAAACTCCATTCCAACCCAACGCTATTTTGGTCTCCAATCATCCCAAAAGAAATGATGACACCTAAAATAACGATGACGAAAAAGATTAGCACTGCAAATGAACTTTTAGATCGCATAAAAAGTAAAATTTAATGGTAAGAAAAACATCAAACCCCTTTATCAGAAGAAAAATCAATGAAAACTGCTTTGAGAAATCAACAAGGAAAATTCAATAAATAAGTTGACGGAAAATAAATTTTCACAAAAATAAGCGATTGAGAAAGGTTTCTCAGTGACTTTAGTCACTTAAAAGGATAAAAGTTCAACAGCATGTTCGTGCTGAATTATTTTATGTTCTTTTTCAAGTTTTTTGAGGGTTCTGGAAACAACTTCTCTCACGCTTCCAATTTCGGCAGCAATCTCTTTGTGTTTTATTACCAGCATCGTCGTCCGAGATAGGCGCGCTTTTTCGTTTAAAAAATGAAGCAATCGAGACTCTAAATCATCAAAAAGAAGTTGTTGGACAACAGAAAGCATAACCTGTTCGTAATCATTGTATTGATACTGCAACCATTCGTTCAATGAAGGATATTCACATATCCATTTCAATATTTTTTCGGTCGAAACATACAACACCGCCACATCGGTCTCTGCTACAATGCCAATACGACTCTGCACCTGCCTGTTCACTGCTGAATAAGGCATTACACAACATCGAACCGGGGTGATGTATTGAAGCATGAAACTGCGGCTATCCTGTTGCATCACCATTTTGGCATAGCCATCCATTAAGATGGGAATGGAATCAAAATATTGACCTTCATGCACAATCACACTCTTTTCGGAAAGCCTTTTGACAATCCCCTCCTGCAGCATTTTGGTAGCTGCTGCACTGCCCGAAAGCGCTGTCAATAGAGAAGAAAACATTGATGATTCCATTTGATTCAAAGCGATCAATAGTGATCAAACAAAGATAAAAAGAATCAATCACAATCTGTTTTGATGAACAAAAAAAAAGGATACGAATCGGAAAAAGTCAATCCATATCCTTTAAAATAGTTTTTACTTCAAGAAAGATACCGCAAAGAAACGAATCGTCAAGCAATCAATCATTTTAGCGCTCAACCGGATTGGCCGGTACACCTCTAAAAATATGATTCGCCGGCAAAGTTTCACTTTTCATCAACACAGAAAGAGGTTCCAAAATGGACTTCTCTTCCATCTTCGAATCATAAAGAACCACGGCCATTCCTCCAACGCTGCAATCGTTATCAATGTCAACATACGACATTTTCATCACCCGATCTTCAAACAAATGCGTTTGCAAAGTGCAGTTATCATTGACCGTGACATTGTCGCCCAAATGAACAAGATCAAATTCAGTAATTTGGGTTGTAAACATACAAGGTTTTTTCCCTATTTTAGATCCGAGTAAACGCAAAGGATATTTAATAAACGGCGTTCCGGTTAGAATATTTAAGAAAAAGAGGACTAAAAAATTTTCGTACACACCGGTTACCAACTCACTGCGCCAAACATAATGACTCCATAAGGGTTTTTTGGCGGGTTTGTATTTGCCTATGATCAGCCATTTGAATACCGTCATGATCAAGGTGCCTAAAATGGCAGCGCCAAGATAAAGGAACGGAAAGATTAAAAACAACTCGCCCAACGATTTTGTAACTTGCAAATATGAAGCTACATAGGTGATTAAAGCAGCCAGAGCAATAAAAAAGGTAGCTGGCAGTGTGACCCGAAAAAACTCAATGCAATAACGGAGAAAAAACAACCACCGTGTCGGCTTATAAGTTTGACGAAGTGAAAAATCATGATTCACATCGCGTTGTGGTAAGAAAACAGCCGGAGAACCAAACCAGGATGTTCCGTCTTTAGCGGGCAGATTATCATCGCTCATTTTGGAAAGAACTCCCACCAATACATCATTTCCAAACTTTGAACCCGGGCTAACCACTGCACTGTTGCCGACAAAAGTGCGATTACCGATGCGCGCTTTAGCAATGGTGATGTAGCCGTTACGCACGTGTGATGCACCTACTGAAACGGAATCGGCCAGAAAACATTCGTCGCCCGTCTCCAACAAATCGGGTGAAATAAATTCCACCGTAGCAATTTCTACCCGTTTTCCCATTTTTACACCCAACAGCTTAAACCATAATTGCAAATAAAGAGTGGTGTAAATAGTACCGATCACTTGAAGACTTAACTTCATTAATTGATCAAAAAACCATTTTTTGTAATAAAACAGACTGCTAACCCGATAGCGCCCTTCTTTGATGTTGCCCAATAAAATCCATTTCAGCGTTGTAATGATCACGATCAACAGCACCACAAAGGAAAATCCGACACCAATGGTTGACCATAAGAAATGTACTCCTTCCGAAATGTAGGTCAAATGGGTAATTAACATTAATCCAGGGAAATAAGCCATCATAGTAAGCAATGGAATCAAAAAAATGCTGATAAAAAACAAAATCGTGTTCCTTGTTGACCAAATTCGTTGATGCTCTTGTTTCCCATTGACTGCTTTTTTGACAGCCGGTGAACCAGACCAATGTTCATTGGCAGGAATCACCATTCCTTCCGACACCAAGGTTAAATCGTCAATGGATGAATTGCTTTCCATTTTGGAATTTTGAGCTATGTAACATCGAGTTCCCACAAAACAATCTTCCCCGATGTCAATAGTCCCGATATACAAATAACCATCGGCTATCGTGTAACCACGCAGGTGAGTATCAGTACAAATACTTGCATGATCGCCCACCGTCAACAAATCGAATGCAGAAATGGCAGAGGTATTGATGTAAACGTCTTTCCCAATTTTAGCTCCTAACGCACGCAAAAAACCGTTCAAAATGGAAGTTCCTGTAAAATAATTGATAGGAGCAATGTTAATCACCTTATCGACAATCCAAAACCTGAAATAATAACTGCCCCATAATGGATACTTTCCGGGCTTGATGCGTCCAATGACAGCCCATTTGAATCCAATGGCAAACAATGAAAGTGTCGGCATCAAAATAAAGTACATCCACAACATAGTGAACATAGAATGAACGACTCCGTTGTCAGCCTGATAATAATAGGAATAGACAAAGAACGGCCCTAACCATTCAATTCCAAAAAGGAAAAACAAAAAAATCAAGGCGATGCCCTGAAAAAACACAAACGTATAGTAACGCAACGATGACGGCTTATAAATGGGACGCTCTCGCGCTGCGGCAGTTTGTTTCTTACCGGCCTGATTTGAAACTCTTGTCTGCAACTCTGTGGCTAAATCCGATAAAACCGGATGTTTATACACATCTACCACCGACATGTTTTCAAACAAAGGAATTTTACGCATGTCCGACACAATCAAAGCAGCCAACAATGAATGGCCCCCTAAATCATTGAAAAAATGATCGTCCATTGAAATATGGTCTCTTTTGAAATGGGCAGCCATGATGGCAACCATCTCCTTTTCCAGATGCGAAACGGGAGGAATGATGGTTTTATTCTGAACATGAGTCAGCGGCGTTTTTGGAGCAGGCAATTTTTTTCGATCAATTTTTTGACTGGTAGTCATTGGCAAGCGATCAATCACATCCAACGTGGAAGGAATCATGTAATAAGGCAATTTCAACCGCAACAAACCGGCAATGGCTTCCCTGTCAATGTTCGCTGAAGGATCAACTACCACATACGCGGCCAATTGTTGTGTCGTTGCATCCAACGCAACAGCCGCTGCCCGAATACCTTCAATCTGTAGCAACAATCCTTCAATTTCCGCCAGTTCAACCCGAAAACCTCGCACTTTTACTTGTGCATCGGCTCTTCCCATAAAAATTAATTCGCCATTCGAATTGTATTTTGCCAAGTCTCCCGTACGGTAATAACGTTTCCATTGACCGTCAAACCGATCTGTTTCAATGAATTTTTCATGCGTTAAATCATCGCGATGCAAATAACCCCGCGCCACACTTTCACCTCCAATGAGGATTTCACCTTCTTCTCCTTCGGCTACTTTCATTAAATTTTCATTCACCACCAACACATCATATCCAACCAGCGGACGACCGATCGTAACCGGTTGATCTGGATCTAAGATCGCATACGTGGCAATGACAGCAGCTTCCGTTGGTCCATACGTGTTGTAAACCATTCTTCCAGGTTTACACCATCGATGGGCAATATCGTTGGAGCACACCTCGCCTCCAAAAATCAAAATGCGCAATGAAGGAATATCCTCATGCACCATAGAGAGTAATGTGGGAGCACAAGATAAAAAAGTAATGTTCAACTCATTTAATTTTGATGCAAATTGATCTCCCGAACGCATGATGTCAAACGTTCCGACCACAACGGTTGCACCCACCGAAAACGGCACCCAAATCTCTTCCACCGATGCGTCAAACGAAACAGAAAAGCCCTGTAAAACACGATCATTTTGAGTTAATGGATAAATGGTTTGTGCACCCAAAACATAATTAATCACATTTCGATGCTCCAACAAAACACCTTTCGGTTCACCGCTGCTTCCTGACGTGTAAATGATATACACCAAATCTTGAGTCGATCGGTTAATCACCAATGGTTTGTAATCGGGATATTTCGCCAACAATGACAAATCGCGACTCACGTTGAAAATAGGAAAGGCACTCACTTGAGAAGCAATTCTTTCCATGATCTCATCGCTTGTAATAAGCATTTTGGCATCCGAATCATGCATGATAAATTGCACGCGTTCGCCCGGCGCTTCTGGATCAATGGGAATATATGCCCCACCCGCTTTTAAAATGCCTAACATGGAAAGATAAACCTCCCATGTACGAGGCAGACAAATAGCCACCTTTTCTTCCGGTCTCACTCCCTGTTCCTGAAGAAAGGAGGCCAATTGATTCGCCAACTTATCTACTTTTTCGTATGTATATTTCTGATCTTCAAATTCAATTGCGACATGTTCAGGAAACAAACTGGCTGCATTCTCAAAAAATTGTTCCAAAAACTCAATGCGTTCTAAGGGAAAATCCATATTCCAATTAAAATTAATTTTCGACTATCTTATTGATATCCTATGATAAAAAAGCATGATATCTTCATTTGCTAAATCAAACCTTTTACTTACAGGATTGATTTAACACGATTCATTGTCCTTTAGACTTCAAAAAAGCGCAAACGTTAAATGGATCATGATTTTTTTTTTCGGAGACAAAAAAGAAATGGAGGTTCATCTTCCAATCTTTTATGCCGTTGATGATGCGGGAGGGATATCATCCACAATATTTATTTTATTGCTAATAAACAAGTTAATCGTTGTATTAAGCTTTTTCTTTTCATTTGAAACAATGACGCAAACACGTGAAAAATCTCCTCCGTTGCATGATGCCGATTGTTCAAAACAAAAGACAAAGTTAGTTCAGATCCTTGTTATTCTTGTGATACAAAATCAAAAAAAGTCGTTTTGATTCAAATCAAAACGACTTTGTGTTACATTTCAACAATGAAACGTTGGGAAAAACGGAATGATCAAACCCATTTTAAGAACAATAAAAAATTGATAAACAATTATTTAAGTACATTTTGCCAAAGCGTTTCTTTGTCCAATTTTTTGGTACAGAAGAACCAATCATGGCACGTCATGTCTTCTTTTCCTTGCATACGATCTCTGGCTGTTCCACATGAACCGGCTGTCGGAACAATCACATCATCTCCCGGTTGCCAATCGGCCGGGGTAGCCACATTGAACGTATCAGCTGTTTGCATAGCTATCAATGCACGATAAAGCTCTTCAAAATTGCGTCCTAAACTCAACGGATAATAAATAATGGCGCGGATTATTCCTTTCGGATCAATAAAAAAAACAGCTCTAACCGCTTTTGTACTGCTTTCTCCGGGTTGAATCATACCATATTTGTGCGCAATTTCCATCGTAATATCTTCAATCAACGGAAAATTGACTTCCACATGTTTCATCCCTTTGAATTCAATTTTTTCTTCGATGGTTCGCAACCAAGCAATATGACTGTACAAACCATCAACGGAAAGGCCAACTAACTTACAATTAGCTGCTTCAAACTGTTCTTCCATCGTGGCAAATGTCATAAATTCGGAAGTACACACCGGCGTGAAATCAGCCGGATGACTAAAAAGAATGACCCATTTTCCACGATATTGAACGGGGAAATGAATTTCACCCTGTGTGGTAACAGCTTTGAATTCCGGTGCTCTATCACCAATGCGTGGCATTGACACTACTTCATTTTCCATAATTTTTTCATTTTGTGAATTCACTTTGTTGAATTCTGGTTATTTTATCTGGGTAATCAAACAATGACATCTTCAAACAAAGGAAATGATCCCAACCAAACTCATCAAAAAACCGTCTTCCATGTTTTTTTCTTGACTCATTTCGACTTTCTATTCCTTCCAATTCCCTTTTATTACTTCGTAAATATAACACTTCTTTTCTTAAAAAACAAATTTTTCAAGTCAAAATATCAACTTTTTGTAATTTATATTCAATTGATATTCAATTTATTACCAAACAAATGAAAAAAAATAAAAATTGCACGGCGAACATGGATCCGAAACAGAAGTGTCTGAAAATCAAATGGTAAGAAAGAAAAGAAGTTAATAAAATACTCGCTATCAAGTTATTAAACATTGACAGGAAAAATAATCAAAGGCATTTGGACGAATCAAGTCCCTACAACATCCGTCGATGACTCATTTTCAGCAACCGGCACGTAATGAATCCACTCGGGTAGAAGACGCTGTCAAAATGGCTGATAATTGATGTAGTAATCAATATTTTCCTTGTAAAGCAAATCAATAGGCATGTAATTGATATGATTCACCGATTGCTTTAGGACAACAAAATTGAACAAGGCTTTGAGCGCATTGTAGCTTTGAGATTGGGGACGTTGAGCAATCAACATGGAAATTTGTCCCTGTTTCAAATAATGCACATTTCGTTCCAACGCATCATAACCCAACAACACCACATCATGAATATTGGAATGTTCAATAAAAGAAGCAATATTATAAGCCGTTGAATTGAAGATAACAGCCGCACCAACGTTATTTCGTTCGTCAAACGCCTGACGCATCAACAGTTCATTAAGTTCGGGATTTCCGGCCTGCAACTCGACATTGATGACAGAAACATTGGGACGATATTCACTCAGAAATGACAAAAATCCTTCCTGCCGCTGCAACGTTTGATTCGCTCCGATAAAACCTTTTCTCAACGTCCTGAACAACAAAACATTTTGATTATCTTTCACTTGAAGCATCAACGATTTGGCTCCAACGTAACCACTTTGAAAAGAAGGTTGTCCAAAATAGGCCAAAAAATCGGCATTCTCTATTTGTGAATCAATGAAAACCACCGGAATGCCACGTTGTTTCATTTTTTGCGTAAAATGAATGCTTTTATCTCTCAAAATAGGAGAAAACATGACGCCATGGCATTCGGCATCTTCCAGTTCTTCCATGGCTGAGAAAAACGATTGTGCATCAAACTGATTGAAATAACGTTTTTCAACAAACACATTGAATTTTGCAATTTCAGCAATGATCCGATCAATTCCTTTATCCACCTCTTCCCAATAATCACCCGCATTGAACGAAGGAATGAGCGTAATAAACTTAAAAATCCTTTTTGCCGATAGAGAACTGGCAATCACATTTGGTTCATAATGGAGCTCTTCCAACGTTTTTTTTATCTTTTCTTTACTTTTTTCGGACACTTCACCACGATTATGCAAAACACGGTCCACCGTTCCGGCTGATACGCCCGCTTTCTTTGCTATGTCTTTGATAGTTATCTTCTTTTCTGAATTCATCTTGAAAGATTTTATTGACGTTGCTAATTTATCATCTTTTCTTCAAATAACAAAAATCGTGTCCGTGCACGCATTATTCATTCATTTTTTTAAATTTTATATCGTATTGATAACCAAAAGAAAAAAAGCAACAGATCACTAAAAAAAGCATTAGCTGCATTTTACATTTATATTATTTAATTCATTGACGATGTATTTTAATTTTTATTTACACTCATCGTTTGCTTTGGTGTTTCTACAACAAACCGTCTCATCAACAAACTAAATAAGTCATCATGGTTTCCAAATAAGACTGATCAATCGCATCGAACGCATTTAATCGATCACTGTCAATATCCAACACCGCAATGACGCGATCATGCTCAATCAAAGGAACGACAATTTCCGATTGCGACCAAGCACTGCAAGCAATATGGCCGGGAAATTGATTGACATCAGGCACGATCAAGGTGGAAGCCTGCTTCCAAGATTGACCGCAAACGCCTTTCCCGAAAGCAATGCGAGTACAGGCAATCGGACCTTGAAACGGTCCTAAAACTAATTCTTGCTCAACAACTCGATAGAACCCGACCCAGAAAAAATCAAAGGCAGCTTTTAAGGCCGCCGACACATTAGCAAAATTGGCAATTTGATCTTTTTCTCCCGATACTAATGAAAAAATTTGGGGCAACAAATTCACATATTGCTCTTCTTTTGTTCCTTGATCTAAAATTTGTATGGTCTCTGACATCGTATTGAATAAATGTAAATGATAAATGTTAAAATATTAAAGAATCAATTGATTTCAAACAAAAAGATGTTATTTTTGGATCGCAATAGGTATCCATCTCAATGGCAAAAACAGCTTGTAAGAAAAACGAAAGAAGATGAAAATACATTGCTAAAAAAAATTTACGATATTTGCATCATGATTGAAACCATTTGGAAAGGTATCTTTATTGGCATTTGCATCTCAGCACCCATGGGGCCCATCGGCGTGTTAGTAATTCAGCGCACCCTGAACAGAGGCAAATACTACGGCATTGTCACCGGATTGGGAGCCACAGCTTCTGATTTGCTCTATGCCATTGTTACCGGTTACGGAATGAGTTTTGTTGTTGATTTTCTTCAAGCTCATCAATTTGGTTTTCAAACATTTGGAAGCATATTTGTATTTCTTTTCGGGTTATATTTGTTCAGAACCAATCCTGTTCGACAATTAACTAAACGAGCGGACAACAAAGAAAGTTACATGCAAGACTTAGTAACCTCTTTTGCATTAACCATTTCCAATCCTCTCATCATTGTTTTACTCATGGCGTTGTACGCCCGTTTTAATTTTATCAATCCACAAACTTCATTTTTCGAATCGGCCGTAGGGATGTTTTCGATCTTAGTTGGCGCTACCATTTGGTGGTTTACGCTGACAAGCATTGTCAATTTGTTTAGAAACAAATTCAACATCAGAGGATTACGTTTTGTCAACATCATTACTGGCAGTATCATCATGGCGCTTGCGCTGTTTAGTTTGATCCTTACGCTGGCCGGCGATGTCCTCCTGTAAACGAAGAACCATTTGACTAAATACACTCAAAAGGCAAGAATGGTTTGACGCAATGCGGTCAATTTGATTAATAATGACTCCAACTGATCTAACGGCAACATGTTAGCGCCATCAGAAAGCGCTTTAGACGGCTCGGGATGCGTTTCAAGAAAAATTCCGTCAACTCCTACGGCAATGCCTGCGCGTGCCATGGTCTCAATAAGATGCGGCATTCCACCGGTAACTCCGGAATGTTGATTGGGTTGCTGCAACGAGTGAGTGACATCGAGAATAACCGGATAGCCAAATTGTTGCATGGTCGGAATGCCTCGATAATCCACCACTAAATCCTGATAGCCAAACGTCGTTCCTCTTTCCGTCAGCATGACGTGATTGTTACCCGAATCAACCACTTTTTGAGCAGCAAATTGCATGGCTTCGGGCGATAAAAATTGCCCTTTTTTAATGTTGATCCAACGTCCCGTCTTGGCAGCGGCTTCAAGCAATTCCGTTTGACGACATAGAAAAGCCGGTATTTGCAACACATCAACAAATTCAGCTGCCAAAGAGGCCTCAGCTTCGGAATGAATGTCAGTAACAACAGGAATATCAAACGTATTCTTGACTTTTTCCAAAATGCGTAATGCTTTTTCATCCCCAATGCCACGAAACGAATCGATGCGTGAACGATTGGCTTTACGATAAGAACCCTTAAAAATGTATGGAATATGATATTTCTCCGTTAATCCGACGATTTTTTCAGCAATGGATAATGCCATCGATTCGCCTTCGATGACACAAGGTCCTGCCATTAATAAAAACTGATTGGAAGAAACAACCCGAAGGCCGGGCAATGACAATGGAAACATGTAAGTATAAATTAAAATTTAAAACCCATTTAAAACCTATTTAAAAGCCTTTGCAAAGGAACAAGATCAATTTCTCAATCCCATAAAAGAAGATGCGAAGTTACGCATTAAATCGTTGATTGATTGAGATGTCATGATGTTTGAAGGTGAAATTTCGCTGCATTATATAACTGAACAACGTAGTGAACAGAGTCACAATCATTTTGGCGGGAGTCGGGAAAATATGAAAATGACCTACCAATAATTTTAATCCAAAATAATTGATCAAAATGCAACCTCCCACCACCAGAAAATAACGTATCAACTGAACACGTCCGCGCAAAAGCGATCCGTGAAAACTGATGTATTTGGACAAAAGAAAACCGGAAAAAAAAGAGATCGGGAAAGTAGATATAAAAGCTGCAATGTATGGTGTTAACACAACAAACGGTAAATGAACCAGTTGTTTTTGAAACACAAAATTATAGAACACCGCAAAGAGAACCCAATCAAACACCACATTGGCCGAGCCGGCAAAGATGTAACGAAAAAGAGATTCCGGAATAAATTTCCTAAACAATGGCCAATAAAAAAAATCAATCAACTGAATAATCCGCAATCGAGCCCACTTTCCAAATCTTTTCATTCAACAATATTTTTTTAATCCGTTGGCATGCATTCCAACCGTCAACACGTTTTGAAACGCTTTTGCCGTGATGTGAGGCAATGGTAGAGACAAGACCGTCAGGAAAAGGCCATGCGCCTGAATGAAAGTAATTTAAAAGCGCTTTTTGTTTCACTGGCTCCTTCCAATTGTGTTAATCCTTGAATTTATGTAGATTATCCAACAAATTCTGCCTAATTTTGTCCTCACAATGAAAAGGCAAAGATACAATTTTTGTTTATCGAATTAAAACCATACGTTCACAACGCAACCGCAAAGAACCAAAAAAATCATGCAGCCGGTAAGAGCAAAGAAAAATTTAGGACAACACTTTTTGAAAGATCAGCACATTGCCCAACTGATAGTTGACAGTCTGCCTATCAACGAACCGACCAATGTGCTCGAAATTGGTCCGGGGACGGGCGTCTTAACTCATTTTCTGCTTCAAAAAGAGTTGATTCACCTAAAAGCCATTGAAATTGATCGGGAAGCTGTTCATTTTTTGAAACAACATTTTGCCAAGTTAACCCTCATTGAAGGCGACTTTTTACAGAGTTCACCCGATGAGTTATTCAATCATCAAAATTTCTTCCTGATCGGCAATTTTCCATATAACATTTCCAGTCAAATTTTTTTCAAATTATTGCCACATCGCAACCAAATTCCAATCATTGTCTGCATGCTTCAAAAAGAAGTAGCCGAACGCCTGGCTTCCCCGCCGGGAAATAAACATTACGGAATTCTTAGTGTCTTATTACAAGCATTTTACAATATTGAATATTTATTCACCGTTCATGAAGAGCTGTTTGATCCACCTCCAAAAGTTAAATCCGGAGTCATTCGCCTGACGAGAAACAGCACCCAAACATTATCATGCGATGAAACACTCTTCAAACAAGTGGTCAAAACAGGATTTAATCAACGCAGAAAAACGTTACACAATGCCTTAAAACCGCTCATTGGATCAGTGGTCGAACAGCAACCGCTATTGAATCAACGAGCCGAGCAATTGAGCGTGAATGATTTTGTGGATTTAACCAATTGGATATCAGCACATCATTTGAACAAAACAGCCGATTAAAAAAACCTTTTTCTCATTCATTTTGCCTTATGACAGCACTTTCAATTACCACTCCCGCACTCTTTTTCTCTGCCATTTCATTGATTTTGTTGGCTTTTACCAATCGTTTCTTGACGCTGGCACAACTGATTCGAAATTTACGTGATCATTATCTGAACAATTCATCCGAAAAAATTTTGGCTCAAATTCATAACCTGCGCAAACGCCTTTATCTCATTCGAAACATGCAAATTTACGGCGTAAGCAGCCTATTTCTATGCATTGTTTGTATGCTGTTCATTTTTTTCGGATTAAACACCCTCGCTTCTGTCACTTTTGGATTAGCAGTCCTTTTGCTTTTGATTTCTTTAGCCATTTCGATTCAAGAATTGTTAATTTCCGTCCATGCCATTGATTTACATTTGAAAGATATCGAAAAGGACTAACATTCAAATCGTTGAAACCAAAAAGAAGTCTCAAGTAAGACCTTACAAAGCAAATGAACAGCTTATTTGAGCGCCACTAAAAAAGATTATTTTTAAGAGCAATATATACGAGAATTTGAAATTGTACGTTAAGTAGTATAAAATGATTGAATACATTAAAGGAAATATTGTTGATTTAACGCCGATGAGCGTCACGCTCGAAACCGGAGGAATTGGTTATCTGCTGCATATTGCACTGCCGACTTATGTGTCGCTCGAAAATAAAAAAGAAGCTCAATTATTTGTATATGAGTCAATTAAAGAAGACGCTTATCAACTTTTCGGATTTTTACGAAAAATTGAGCGTGAATTATTCATTCAACTGGTCTCCGTTTCAGGAGTCGGTGCCAACACAGCACGAATGATGATGTCATCAATGTCTGTGGAAGAGCTTGTCAATGTGATCATGGGTGAAAATGCGGCAGCGCTCAAAAACATCAAAGGAATTGGAATTAAAACAGCACAACGCATCATCATCGAATTAAAAGATAAAATCGGGAAGATAGCTGATAGCAGCTCGCCAAATTATATTGCCGATAACTCCGTCAAACAGGAAGCATTAACTGCATTGACCCTTTTAGGATTCAATCCCTTACAGACGCAAAAAGTGTTGACAAAACTATTTTCCAACAATCCACAATGTTCGGTGGAAGAAGCCATTCGTCAGGCGCTTAAACTATTGTAAATGATTTCTTGTCATTGAAAATCAAACCATCGGGTGCATTTTGTCCAATGGATTCTTAAAAAAAAGACAAACGAATAGCAACATAAAAAGAGCAAACTTAGGTGGTGAAAAAAATCTTGTTATTTTCAGCGTTCGTCAGCATCGTTGTGCTGTTTGCCCAAACGCGGGTAAACTCTCCAACAACCGTGCAAAGCATTCGTTCCTCTCAAGCAACCCGTGAAGTGTCAACCACCAACGACTCCACACTTCATTTTCCTGTCAACCATTTAGCTCCGGTTGACACAGCGGATTTGCTTCAGAAATATCCGGTAGATTTGAAAAACCCATCAAACATCAATTCAGGATTTGTGTTTGATCCAACCAATCAACAATACATTTTTTACACAAAAGTTGGAGACCAAAACATCGTTTCACCCATTGTTATGGACAGCGCTCAATACATGCGCTTTTCGCTTCAACAAGAAACACAATCCTATTGGCGGCAATTGAATGACTCGGTTCGACAGACAGAAGATCAAAAATTCGCCAAAACCGATGCAGGATTCAGTTTGGGCCCCGCTGATAAACTTTTTGGTAAAGGCGGCGTTCAACTCCACATGCAAGGATCGGCAGAAGTAGGCTTAGGAATTCGCACAAACTATGTGAATAATCCGGTATATACTCCATCGCAGCGCAATCCACCTCCATCATTTGATTTCAACGAAAAAATTCAAGCCAACGTCAACGGGAAAGTAGGAGATAAAATCAATTTCAACCTCAACTACAACACCGAATCCACGTTTGACTTTGATCAAAAGATGCTCAAACTCAATTATCAAGGCGATAAAGATGATTTTATCAAAAAGATTGAAGCCGGAAACGTAAGCATGCCGCTCAACAGTTCTCTGATCAATGGAAGTTCTACCCTATTCGGAATCAAAACCGAAATGCAATTTGGAAAACTCAACGTCGTCGCCATTGCTTCTCAACAACAATCGCAAACCCAAACCATCAACACGCAGGGAGGCGTACAAACCACCAAATTCCGATTACGAATTGACCAGTATGATGCCAATCGTCACTTTTTTCTTTCTTCCTATTTTCGTAATCATTTTGAACAATGGATGAATCAATTGCCTTATGTGACTTCAGGAATCAACATTACGCGCATTGAAATCTGGGTAACCAACAAGCGAGGCGATTTCTCTCAGGCAAGAAACATTTTAGGATTTGCCGACTTGGGAGAAACATCCAATCTGACCAATGCCCATTGGGCGGTAAATCCATTGATACAAAATCCCGACAATGCCTCCAACTCGTTGTACCAGGAAGTAACTGCCATCAATGGAGTTAGAAATATTCAATCGTCCATGTCGCTGCTTGATGCACAGTTTGGCGGTTATGGCATCAGCGGAAGCCACGATTATGAAAAATTAGAAAGTGCACGACGCCTCGATCCTTCTGAATATACCTTGAACAGTAGCTTGGGATACATCACATTACGATCGCAATTAAACCCGGATGATGTATTAGCCGTTGCATACGAATATACTGATGGAGGGAAAACCTATCAAGTAGGAGAATTTTCAACCGATCCCGTGCCGGCACCTCAAGCATTGATTGTAAAATTAATTAAAAACACCAATTTTTCTCCTGCAATTCCTCTTTGGAAATTAATGATGAAAAACGTTTATTACGTTGGTTCTCAACAAATACAAGCCGACAAATTCCAATTGAACATATTGTATCAAAATGATTCCACCGGAACGGCCGTCAATTACATTAATGTGGGAAATATCAATCGAATTCCGTTATTGCAAGTAATGAATTTAGATCGATTAAATGCCAACAATCAGCCACATCCCGATGGCATTTTCGATTATGTGGAAGGGTTTACGGTCTATTCGGATGGCGGTTACATTATTTTTCCCGAAAACGAACCATTTGGTAAATTTCTGGCATCCAAAATCGGAAATCCGACCATCGCCAAACAGTATGTTTTTCAACAACTTTACGATTCAACTCTGACTTCGGCTCAACAATACAGCACAAGCAATAAATTTTTTCTAACCGGCCAATACAAAGGAACTTCAGGATCTCAAATTCAACTCAATGCCATGAATATTCCACGTGGTTCAGTGGTTGTCACAGCCGGTGGTCAAACTTTAATTGAAAATCAGGATTATGTGGTTGACTACACCATGGGAACCGTTACCATTCTAAATCAAAGCATATTAGCTTCCGGAAACAACATTAGTGTGAAATTGGAAAATCAATCCTTATTTAACCTGCAACGAAAAACATTGCTGGGCGCTCATTTAGAATATGCCTTCAACAAAGATTTTACACTTGGTGGCACCATCATGCATCTGTCGGAGATGCCATTGACTACCAACGTAAACTATGGAAGCGATCCAATTTCCAACACAATATGGGGATTAAACACCTCTTACCGAACCGAATCACAATGGCTTACCAATTTAGCGGACAAAATTCCTCTGCTGAATCTCACTAAGCCTTCGACGGTGAACTTTAATGCAGAATACGCACAACTGATTCCGGGGCATTCAAGCTCCATCAGCAAACAGGGAACGGTATATATTGATGACTTTGAGTCAAGTCAAACCAACATTGATTTGAGTAATCCTTACAATTGGTCTTTAGCCAGTACACCTTATGATGACTCGGGTTCGCCTTTGTTTCCCGAAGCAGCCCTTTCCAACAATGTGGATTACGGAAAAAACAGAGCGTTAATCAATTGGTTTACCATCGATCAATCTGTATTCAGCACCAATTCCTATTTAACACCGGCCTACATCCGCAACAACAAAGATTTGCAATCCAACAACTTGACGCGTCCGGTACTTGAACAAGAAATTTTTCCCAACAAACAAAACCTATACGGAACGACTTCCTATCTTCCGGTACTTAACATTTCATATTACCCGAATCAACGAGGCCCATTCAACGTGGATGCATTCCCCTCAGCCTACAGCAAAGGAATCGATGCCAACGGTAATTTACGTGATCCACAGTCACGCTGGGGAGGTATCATGCGGGCATTGACCACTACCGATTTTCAAGCTGCAAACATCGAATACATTGATTTTTGGCTGATGGATCCCTTCGTCAACGATTCACTCCAACAAAATACGGGAGGCGATCTCTACTTCAATTTAGGCGACATTTCAGAAGATGTATTAAAAGCCGGATATAAATTTTTTGAAAACGGGTTGCCTGCCAATGGCGACACCACCGGAACCATTACCACCGTTTGGGGAAGAGTCCCAACCATTCAATCAACCGTTTTGGCTTTTGACAACAGCCAGGATGCACTCAAATATCAGGATGTCGGATTGGACGGCCTCTCCAAACAAGATGAATACAATTTTCCGACTTACAAAAACTATTTGGAACAGTTGAAATCCATTTTATCGCCTCAAACCATTCAAAAATGGGAAAATGATCCCTATTCTCCATTCAACGATCCCGGAGGCGATCTGTACGCCAGCTATCGAAGTCCTTATTTTGATAATATCAAAGCCGACATTCTGCAACGATACAAACGATTCAACGGAACAGAAGGGAATTCGACCAACGATCCCAACACAAATGTCAATACCGCAGCAACTTCTTTGCCCGATACCTACGACATCAATCACGACAACACATTAAACCAATACGAAAATTACTACCAATACAAAGTTTCCTTGCGTCGTGCCGATCTGCAGGTTGGTAATGACTTTGTGGTGGATAAAATCACCTCCAACGTTATTTTGAAAAACGGCAAACACAGCAATGTGACATGGTATCATTTTCAAATTCCCATTCAAGACTATCAAAAACGAATCGGAAATATTTCCGATTTTTCCTCCATCCGATTCATGCGCATCTTCATGACCGATTTTCAAGACTCTACTTTTTTACGATTTGGAACTTTAAATTTAGTGCGCGGCGATTGGCGAGATTACACCCTTCCTTTGAACAATATCCAACAACCTCCTATTTCCAACGGGCAACTGAACATCAGTGCTGTCAACATTGAAGACGATGGAAATCGGATTCCCGTCAATTATGTTTTGCCTCCGGGAGTCACGCGTCAGGTAGATCCAAGCCAACCACAAATTGTTCAGGAAAACGAGCAATCTATGGCACTAACCGTGACAAACCTGGCGCCAGGCGACGCCCGAGCTGTCTATAAAAACACCAGCTACGACATGAGAAAATACAAACATTTGCAAATGTTTACACATGCCGAAGCCTTACCCGACAATATCACTAACCTACAAAATTATGAATTGACAGCCTTCATCCGCATTGGATCTGACATGACCAACAACTATTATGAATATGAAATCCCACTCAGAATCACACCTCCGGGACATTATCAACAAAGCAGCGCCAACGATGTGCTGACAGTGTGGCCGCAGGAAAATAATTTTGACATTGACTTATCCGTGTTGACCAAACTGAAACTCTTGCGAAACAGACAACTTGGAGCTCACGGATCCGCTTCGTACAATCAACCATTCTATTATTATGACCCAAACTTCCCGAAAAATAAAGTAACGGTGATTGGAAATCCAAGTTTGAGCGATGTAGAAACAGTCATGATCGGTATTCGCAACAATGGAAGAACCATCAAATCAGGAAATATCTGGGTTGATGAATTTCGTTTGACTGATTTCAACGAAAGTGGCGGCTGGGCCGGATTAGCCAATCTAAATGTCGGATTATCCGATCTGGGAACCATCAACGTGGCCGGAAAAGTGGTAACAGCCGGTTTCGGGGGAATTGAACAAAACCTAATGGAAAGAAGTTTAAATAATGATTATCAGTTCAATGCATCCGCCATGCTGCAATTGGGAAAATTCTTTCCCGAAAAAGCGCATGTCAGCATACCGCTTTATGTGTCGATAGCTCAAGAATTAACACAACCCAAATACAATCCGCTGGATCAAGATATTTTATTGTCCGATGCTTTAAACAATGCGTTGTCCGTTGCACAGCAAGATTCAATCAAAACCTTATCCCAAACATGGCACACAAGCAAAAGTTTGAACATCACCAATGCTAAAGTTGACATTCGAAGCAAAGAACCCAAACTGTATGATCCGGCAAATTTTTCATTATCATACATCTACAATGAAACTTCAGAAAAAGATCCAACTACGGTCTATAATTTCACAAAAGATTATCGCGCATCGTTCAATTACACCTTCAGCACGGCACCAAAATCATGGGAACCATTCAAAAAATGGAAAAAACTGCAATCTCCCTTTTTGAAATGGCTGACTGAATTCAACTTAAATTTCAAACCTTCATTAATTGCCTACAACACCAATCTGTCGCGGAGTTACACTCAATCACAAATGCGTGATTTTGATGCCATCAATTCGGGAATCACACAAAGCAAATATGACTTGCTGACTTTCAGCGATCTGTTTCTATGGAACAAACGATTTGATTTTCGCTACGATTTGACCAAAGGATTATCCATTTCCTTTACTTCAGCCACCAACAGCATCATTGATGAACCCTATGTTCCGGTAGATAAAAATTTGTTCCCGGATGAATTCACTCAATGGAAAGATTCCATCAAACGAAGTCTCGCCCATTTCGGTCGACCGCTCTCATACCAACAAATTTTTAACGTTTCGTATCAATTGCCATTTAATAAATTGCCATATTTGGACTTCATAAGTGGTCAATTTCAATACAACGCCAATTACAACTGGCAAACAGGAGTCACTACTTATCAAAATCTCAATGTAGGAAACGTCATTTCCAGCACAGCTCAAAGTCAGTTGAACGGTCAGTTTAATTTTGAAATGTTATACAATAAAATTCCCTATTTGAAGGAGGTGAATGAGAAATTTTCCAGAAATTTCATCCACACTCCATACAAGCCTCGTATGTTCAAACAAAAGATCATCCTAAGCGATACAAAACGAACCAATATCATTCATCGACTCAACAGCCGGAAATTATACCTTACTGCCACCGATAGTGCAGGTCATTCCATTCCTGTCACTTACAAACAAATTGATATGAATACCATTGAGATCAATCCGGTTTCAAAAACAACAACGGCTGTGATTAACATTAAAACATTGGATCCTAACGATTTAACAATAGCTCAACACATTGCCGAATATGCTTCCCGCATTTTGATGATGGTACGACACGGAAGCATTTCATACAATTACAGTCAAAATGCAATGATTCCAGGTTTTCAGGGAGAAAGCAAATGGTTCGGCCAATCCAACGTGTTAGGATCAACGGCTCCTGGTTTAGATTTTGCTTTTGGCTTTTTTGACAAAAATTTTGTACAAAAAGCCTTTAATAAAGGATGGCTCATCAGCAATGATTCTGTGGTAAATCCTGCAACCTACTCGACAACCAAAAATTTTGACGCACGACTATCGCTGGAACCACTCAGAGGCTTAAAAATCGATTTAGGGCAACAATGGTCAAGCGCCGGCCAAACACAGACGCAATTTATGTTTCCGGGAATGCCCACTACATTCAACGGCACGTTGCAAATGAGTTACATTGCCATCAAAACAGCTTTTGAAAGTTCCGGTTCTTTTGCTAACGGTTATGCTTCAAAAGCTTACATGCAATTCAAACAAAACCGCGAACAAATAGCTTCAATCATTGCATCGCGCTATGCAGGACAACCTTATCCAACGACCGGATTCATGGCCGGATCGCCATTAGCCGGAACCAATTACAATCCGGCCAACGGAGCCGTCAATCCCAATTCGCCCGATGTCTTAATTCCGGCATTTTTGGCTGCCTACAGCGGCCATTCGGTGAATGAGAATAAATTAGGTCTTTTGCCTAGCCTCCTACAATCGTTACCTAACTGGAGAATCGCCTATGACGGACTTTCCAACTTGCCATTTATCTCAAAATATGTCCGATCGTTGACTCTCAACCATGCTTATACATGCCAATATACAATTGGTTCTTACACGTCCTATTCCAATTGGGCCGACAATGCCAATGGATTTGGATTTATTCAGGATGTAGTGAGTGGAAATCCGGTGCCTTCATCACCGTTTAACATCACATCGGTCATGCTGAGCGAAAACTTTTCACCGCTGCTTGGAGTAGATGCAACGTTAAAAAACAGTTTAAGCACTCATTTGGAATATCGCACGCAACGCAATTTAGCGCTGAACATGACCAGCAATCAAATCATGGAAGCTTCATCAAAAGAATGGGTGGTAGGAATGGGCTATCTGTTGAAAAACTTTAATGTCGTCTTAAACATTAAGAACAAACCATCGAAAGTTCAAAATGATCTAAATCTGCGGTGCGATCTTTCCATTCGAAATACAAAAAGCCTTTTGCGAACGATTTCAACTGACACCACACAACCTATTGACGGAGGACTTTTAACCACCTTGAAAATATCAGCAGATTATGTGTTGAGTTCCAGTCTGAATGTTCGTGCGTATTACGATCGAACCATGAGCAATCCGTTAATTTCAAACTCATACTCCATGGCTAATTCCGATTTTGGAATTACATTCCGATTTATGCTGACAAGATAAACGGCGAAAAGTTCATGAAGCAATGGCCTGATGAACATTTTTATCGGCAAAGAAATCCATCCTGTCGTTAATCAAACAATGTCGGACGATCTTTATCTAATCGATTCAACATCGAACGCATCAATGTTTCTCGCATAAAACGAGATGTATTCTCAATTTTGTATTTGGCAAGATAATGATTTAACATTTTGAATTCTTCATCGTTAAGCAGGAAAGACATTCGATGTGATCTTTTCAAAGGAGATGAAAAGGGGCGATTTTTAGGAGTTTTAGAAGGTTTTGATGCTTTCAATTTCATATCAACCCGGATTATTTAATCTCATGATCTATTTCAATGCCCACAATCTTAAATCCTTTTTGAACTTCTTTCACGGCAAAGACAATGCCAATGAAAAGAGAACACAATCCGACAATAAACCAGGCCAATGAAATGGAAGAAAGGAGTACCGTTTCACCAAAAATAAATTGAAAGCCGATGCTGAAACAGGTGGCAACAAAAAAACCTACAGCAGTGGAATACGAAACAACCGCATTGCGAATTAACCGGATTCGCTCGTACAATTTTGAAATTTGTAAGTAAATGCTTTCCCTTCGAACTGTCTCCATTTGCGATAATTCATTCGATTGAATTAACAAGTTCAGTTTTCGAAGTTCATCATTCAATGCGCGAATGCGATTGACTACTAACGAATATTTATTGTTCATTCCAAGTAAAAACAATCCGCAGGCTGAGATCAAAATGCCTGGAGCCAGCATGGCTTCAATAATTTGAACGGTATGCATAATGTGAAATAAGAAGGGTTAACTGCGTCTGAAATGCATTGATCACAAAGGTAAAAAATGTTTTTTATAATCCTTTGCCGTGACAATTTTTATACTTTTTACCGCTTCCACACGGGCATGGATCATTTCGTCCAATCTTTTTTTCAACATGAACAGGTTGTTGTTTTTGTACCTCTCGGGTATCTTTCTTTGTAGGATCATCCCCATCGCTCCCCATTCCTCCTTTGTGTGTTTTGTAACGACTATAATCGGAACGGTTCTCCTGCGATGCCTGTTGCACTTGCTCAGGTTCGCGCATAGGAATTTGTCCACGCATCAAAATAGCAGTAGTTCTTCGATTGATCCGATCCACCATATCTTTGAACACAGAGAATGACTCCAATTTATAGATCAACAATGGATCTTTCTGTTCGTAGCTTGCATTTTGAACTGAATCGCGCAAATCATCCATTTCACGCAAATGATCCTTCCATTCATCATCGATGATCATCAAAATAATGGCTTTCTCAAAGGCCTTAATTACTTCTTTGCCTTCCGATTTGTAAGCTGCCTCTAAATTGACAGGAATGTTGTACATGCGTTGACCGTCCGAAAGTGGAATCAGAATGTTTTGATAAGTCTGATTCGGCGTCTCATACACCTGCTTAATAACCGGATAGGCAATAGAAGCCAATTTGTCCATTTTCCTTTTGAACGTGCTTACCGCTTGTTGAAACAACACATCAACCACCTCTTTGTGACGCATGGAACGGAACTCATTCTCATCGAAAGGCAGATCCATGCCAAAAGTCGTCATGGCTTCTTCTTGCAATCGTTCGTAATCGAGCATTGAATGTGTTTGATCCACAATAGAATATACGGCTTCGCTGATGATGGTAAAAATATCCGTTTCAATCCGTTCGCCGCTCAATGCATGATTCCGACGTTGATAGATGACATTACGTTGTGCATTCATGACATCATCATATTCCAACAATCGTTTACGAATGCCGAAGTTATTCTCTTCCACTTTCATTTGAGCACGTTGAATGGAACGTGAAATCATCGGATGTTCAATCATTTCACCTTCTTTGAAGCCCAAACGATCCATAATGCTCGTAATGCGTTCCGAACCAAACAACCGCATCAAATCATCTTCCAATGACACATAAAATACGGAGGAACCCGGATCACCCTGACGTCCGGCACGACCTCGCAATTGTCGATCCACACGACGACTTTCGTGGCGTTCCGTTCCTACAATGGCCAAACCGCCTGCATCCCGCACTTCTTGGGATAGTTTAATATCGGTACCACGTCCTGCCATATTGGTAGCAATGGTGACAATACTTTTTTGACCTGCTTGGGCAATGATTTCTGCTTCGCGTTGATTTTGTTTGGCATTTAAAACATTATGTGGAATTTTTCGTGCAGTCAACATGCGGCTCAACAATTCGGAAATTTCCACCGAGGTTGTCCCGACTAATACAGGTCTTCCTGCCTCGATTAGTTTTGTAATTTCATCAATCACAGCAGCATACTTTTCCCTTTTCGTCTTGTACACCCGATCATTATGATCAACGCGGATTAACGGACGATTAGTCGGAATCACCATCACATCCAGTTTATAGATATCCCAAAGTTCGCCTGCTTCAGTTTCGGCCGTACCGGTCATACCGGCTAACTTGTGATACATCCGAAAATAATTTTGCAACGTGATAGTGGCAAAAGTTTGAGTAGCTGCTTCGATTTTGACGCGTTCTTTGGCTTCCAATGCCTGATGCAAACCATCCGAATAACGACGGCCTTCCATGACACGGCCGGTTTGTTCATCCACAATTTTCACCTGACCATTGAGCACCACGTAATCATCATCGCGTTCAAACAACGTATAGGCCTTCAACAATTGATGTATGGTGTGAACACGTTCTTGTTTGACGGAAAAATCAGCAATGATTTCATCTTTCTTCAATTGCTTCTCTTCGGGTGTTAAATGCATTCGATCCAACTCTGACATTTTTTCCCCAATATTGGGCAAAACAAAAAAGTAAGGATCGTCGGAATGGCCTGTAATTAAATCAATTCCCTTATCGGTCAATTCAACGCTGTTGTTGCGCTCATCGATCACAAAATAAAGCGGATCGGTTACAATATGCATTTCGCGGTTGTTGTCCTGCATATAATAAGCCTCAGCTTTTTGCATTTCCGCTTTGATGCCTTGTTCGCTTAAAAACTTAATTAACGGTTTATTTTTAGGTAATCCTTTGTGAGCACGGAAGAGGAGCAAGGCGCCTTCTTTCCGTTGATCACTATTGGATGACTTCAACAAATTGCGAGCTTCGGCCAATAACTTCGACACAAGCACCCGTTGTGCTTCGTACAATCGTTCCACTTTGGGAAGCAGCTCTTCAAACAACTGATCATCGCCTTTGGGAACAGGTCCTGAAATGATTAAAGGAGTTCGTGCATCATCAATTAAAACAGAGTCAACCTCATCAATGATGGCATAAAAATGTTCACGCTGCACCACATCCAACGGGCTATTAGCCATGTTGTCACGCAGATAATCGAACCCGAATTCGTTGTTGGTACCGAAAGTAATGTCCGCCTGATAAGCATTTTTTCGTCCGTCTGAATTTGGATCATGCTTGTCAATACAATCCACCGTCAATCCCTGATACATATAAAGCGGCCCCATCCATTCAGAGTCACGACGAGCTAAATAATCATTCACGGTAACAACATGCACACCGTGTCCGGTGAGTGCATTTAAGAAAACAGGCAAGGTTGCGACCAAAGTTTTCCCTTCGCCGGTGACCATTTCTGCAATTTTTCCTTTATGCAATGCCACGCCACCAACTAATTGAACATCAAAATGAACCATTTCCCATTTGACCTGGTTACCTCCGGCCATCCAACTGTTGGAATAAATAGCCTTATCCCCTTCAATACGCACAAAGTCATATTTAGTTGCAAACAAACGATCCATGTCGTTGGCTGTCACTTCGATCGTGTCATTTTCTTTAAATCGACGGGCTGTGTCTTTCATGATGGCAAAAACCTCAGGCAAAACCCGATCCATTTCATTTTCTAACTTCTCTAAAATCTTTTTTTCGAGTTTATCAATTTCATCGTACAACTTATCCCGTTTCTCCAGCTCTTCTGCTTCAATAGCCAATTTTAATCTTGCTATCTCATCATTTTCTTCTTGCACCGACAAACGAATTTCTTCCTTAATGGCCTGTGTACGAGCTCTGACTTCGTCGTTGGATAATTTTGATATGACTTCGTAAGCTGCTTTTATCTTTTCAACTACCGGCAAAATCTCACGCAAATCACGTTGCGCTTTGTTGCCAAACATTTTACTTAAAAATTCATTAAATCCCATGATGAAAATTGATGTAACAAGATATTTTTAATAAAGCACAAAAAAACAAACGACAGAGTATTCTAAAACACTATCATCTAAAACAATAAAAAAATAATCACCCTCAGTTTGTTTTTTTGCAAAGATACGCTTTTTCAACGATCTATTTTGCATAATGAAAAAATTATGTTGACGTTGAAGGCTATTCACCATCTTGAGATAAGAAAACAATCTCGATTGCATGCATTGAAATGAAAGGTTGGCCGCTTGTTCGTTTGCATGATTGATAAACCAACCATTAAATTTCCATCATAAATTTCGTCAAATTGGTTTCGGATGGAATGTGCAGACGCTTACGAAGTCGCGAACGACCGGCTTCAACGCCTTTGACTGAAATGTTCATCAAATTGGCAATGTCTTTTGAGGTTAAGTTCAATCGTAAATAGGCGCATAAACGCAAATCATTCGTGGTTAATTCCGGATAGCGATCATGAAGTTTAATGAAAAACTGATCATGAATTCGATCAAAATTGCTTTGAAAAACAGCCCAATCATCTTCCGTGGAGAGATTTTGATCAATGATTTTGACCAATTTATCAAAATATTTCTTTGGATATTGAATGCCTAACTGCTTTTTTTGATTGATCAATTCTTCTTTAATGGTCAGCAAAATATCATTTTTCTTGATGATGGACAAAGTTGAGTTTGCCAACTCTTTGCTTTTCAAGGTCAACTCCGTTTCTAATTTCTCTTTTTCCAAATGAATGATGTGCTGTTCCCGTTTTTCAATCTCTTTCCGACGCAATTCTTCATGTTCGGCCTCAATTTTTGCTTTTTTCATTAACAAAAACTGCTTCAAACGATAATATCCAAAAGCAATGCCTCCAACGATCAACAAAAAATAGATAAGCTTGGCCCACCAACTCAAGTAAAACGGAGGCAATATTTCAAATGGATAAGAAAGCTGATCAATGACAACTCCTTTGGATGAGACTACTTGAGCCTTGAAAACATATTCATGATAGGGTAACCGCGTATATTCCTGAATCGGTGATGTTTTTAAATCCGACCAGCGTGTATCAAATCCTTCCAATTTATAACGAAAATAAACATCATCCAATTGATTGTAATTGGGGAAAGCAACCGTAAAAATCAATGAATTAAGGCGAAATGGCAATGACACAGGATTTTTAAGATTCAGATAAACATAATCGGAATTATCCATGTTTCTGGCTTCTACCTGCTTCACTACCAACGGGAAAAGATGCATTGCTTGGTTTTGATTCGGATCAAATTGATATAATGCCAAGCCGTTCTCCATGCAAATAAGACACTGATCGTTAAAAACAGGTAATATGGTGACGCTTTTATCTACCGTTTCGCTGGGTAACGATGCATAATGAATCACGTCAACAATGGTCACTTTGTCATGTGCAATCTGAACCAATGCAGCATCATCATCCCGAATAAACCAATAATAATCATCCCTAAAATGACTGATGCGGTAAGCCGAGGCGAACACGCCCAATGATTGATTCAACATGTCATAAGGAATGATTTTTTTTGTCAAATCGTCAAACGTATAAAATCGTATCCCATTGTTAAACACAACCCGCTGTCCGATTTTGAAAACAGTAATGTTTGTCGGAACTTTCCCGTCAAAATTTTGATAAAGCTGAATCGATTGAATTTTCGTTAAATCTTTGTTGAGTACAATGCGATAAAGTCCTTGTTGCAAATGAGATGCCCAAATAGTGCCCTGATAATCAATCTCAAGGTATCGAATCGGATTGATAAAAGAATCAACCACATTACTAAACATCCATTCTCCTTTGTTGTTCTTTTTGTAAATGCACAACTGCGTATAAGTTCCCTGCACTAATACATCCTGATCATGAATCATTCCTTGTTTCAAACAAAAACCGCCTTTCACGGGACAAATCATTGAAATTTTATTTCCATTTTCACAATAAGTCGCTTCATTATTGCCAATAAACAATTGTTGGTTAAAGCGCGTAAGATTCCAAACCTGCCCTCTGACCTGCGGAACTAAATGAACAGAAACTGATTTATTATTGCTTGACAAATCGCTGATAGAACCTTCGTAAAGACCCTGATTAGTACCGATATAAATAGAAGAACGATCCACATTGACATCATAAATGGCCCCGATAGAAGGTTGAAAAGAAGTGACAAAATGAATCTTGCCTCCATTATGAATCAACGAAATGCCTTTGTCTAAAGCAATCCAGATGTTGTTGGTTTTGTCGCAATCAATTCCCAATATGGTATTGTTTTGCAACATATTAGAACTATTTAGCCTCCAAAGAATTTTCCCTTTTTTATCCAAAGCCACCACGCCACCTGTGATCGTCCCAATGACATAAACAGAATCCCTGTTCATGACGGCTCTGTTGGCTTGCGCATTTTGAAGAAAACCATTCGCTTCATTTTTGAAAGGTTCGCACTGATCGCCATTCAGCAGAAAAAGACCTCCGTTGGTTGTCACCAGCAAAGCACGCGTAGCATCATACGGCAGAATGGAAATCACCGGATCGTGTGGCGGGTTTTTAGCAATGACAGGCAGAAACTGATGCGTTGTCGGATTCAATTTGCAAAGCCCCAATCCGTAAATATGCGTATAAATAGCATTACGATAGGCATTAAACATCAAAAAAGTATACGGTGTACGAAATCCTTGAACTGTCTTGCCGTCATATACAAAATAAGAGGTAAATGCTTGAAAATAGATCTTCCCGTTCACGTTTAAGATACTCCATATTTCATCGTTCTGCATGGTGTAATGATGCAAATATTGCGATAAGGAATGATAACACAACATGCCATTCGAAGTAGGTTCAAAATAACCAAACTCCTGATAAGAACCAACATAAATACGACCATCCTTTGCTAAATACAAAGAACGGACCACTCGATTTCCGGGAATATGAAATAAAGTCCATGAAGTACCGTCGTAACGTAACAAGCCGTCGTTGTTGCCTACATAAATAAACCCGGAGGCATCTTGTCCGACAGCCCAATTCTGATTGGCCGCTTTGTACTCTTTTTTGGTGAAATTAGTAACAATGGGAACAAAATCAGTTGCATCAATGACGGATAGTTGAGTTGCAACGAAAATGAGCAGCAACTGCCATTTAAGAAAATGAAGTCGGTGTGTTGACATGGTGAATCGTTCAATTCAGTGCAAAGATAGTGAAATAGTAAACAAAACAATATCATATTTTGTGAATAAGTCACTACAACAAAAAGTGATGAGTACCCATTTTAATCGCATCCATTGTTGAGTATCTTTGTAAAAAAATTCGATAAACCATGACAGAACCAATTAAAAGCAACGACAACTTATGGGAATTGATCGTTGCCCATCCGTCCATTCTTCTTGTAATGAATCGGTTTAGCCTTTCTTTAGGTGTTGGCGACAAAACAGTTCACGAAATATGCCTTGAAAAAAAAATTGACGAACCTACCTTTCTTGCCATTTTGAATATGACGGTTTTACCCGATTATGATCCAATGGAGCCTTCCACGATATCATTGCCAACTTTAATTGACTATTTGAGGAATGCTCATCACTATTTTTTCCATTTTCGCTACCCTGCTATTCGTCAAAAGCTCATTGATGCCATTGATCGTTCGGACAAAAAATTTTATGAACTGATGTTACGTTACTACGATGAATATGTGGATGCCCTGAAACAACATACTGATTATGAGGAGAAATCCATTTTTTCCTTCGCGTCGTCATCGACAGAAACAGAAATTTCCACCCAAAAACCCATTCTTGGGCTACAACGCTGGCATTCACAGATTGAATTGAAAATGAACGAGTTGAAAAATATTATTATCAAATATTTCCCTTCCAGTGACGATGCTTCCGCACTCAATTTAGCCGTTTACGACCTCTTTGCTTGCGAAGAAGAATTTAGTATTCACTGCCGTATCGAAGATCAACTCCTCACTCCGGCCATTCAAGCTAATGAACAAAGAAAAACCAAAAGAAAATGAGTATTGAAAAAAATGAAATGTATCATATTGCGATTGCCGAACCATTTGAGCTCATTCGTAAAGGATTGATTGCCTTATTAAAACAATCATTAAAATTAAAAATGCACTTTACAGAAATAAAAACACCCGAAGAATTGGCCGTCTCGTTGAAAACTCATTCTTTTCATCTATTATTCATCAATCCGCTCTTTTTTGGTTATGATGTTCGAAAAAAAACACGCAACTGTTCCTCATCCGATCAACTCAAAATTGTTGCCATCAGCAGCATAAAGCTGGATCACGCATTGCAGAATCAATATGATGCCTCCTTTTCTATTTACGACAATGCCCAAACGCTTGCCAACTTGGTTGCTCAACTAAATCTTTCAACCTCTTCCGCTACGATTGAACATCCGTCGCTAAGTTCTCGCGAGCAAGAAATCATCGTTTTAGTTGTCAAAGGATTGACTAATAAAGAAATTGCTAACCAACTTTTTATATCGACTCACACGGTCATCGCTCACCGACGAAATATTGCCAAAAAACTTCAAATTCATAGCACGGCAGGACTGACCATTTTTGCCATTGTCAATAAACTAATTCCATTGGAAGAAATTCAACAAAATTCGTTTGGTTAAAAAAAGATTGATTTGATCCATGTGGAGTCAACGTGTTGCATCATTCTGCGGTTGAAGATATTTTTCCAGATCAGCAAAACGAGGAATATCATTTAAATAATCAACCTGCTGACGTTGATAATCAACATGACAGAAAAAATGATGCACCCCGTTGCTGACCAAAAGAAAAGGAACCTTGAGAATTAGATTATAACGCATGATTTGATCAAACGTTTCTTGGGAAACGACTACATCAGGCGCCTTGAATTCAGCTAAAAGCAGAGGCATTTTGTTTTTATCGTACACCACCGTATCGCACCGCTTTTTAAGCCCGTTTTGATGAAGTGAAACTTCATTAGCCATCAAACCGGCAGGAAATTCTTTTTCAACAATCAAGAATTCAACCACATTTTGACGTACCCACTCTTCGGGAGTCAGCGCAACAAAACGCTTTCGCAAACGATCAAAAATCACCGTGCGATCGTTTTGTTTCTTGATGTTAAATCGATATGCCGGCAAATGAAGCACCATCATATATCACTATCATTCTGATATTTAACTCTAATTCAGAGAAAACAAAGCGTGATGAAAAGTTCAGATTAAAATGTGTTCAAAGATACGATCTTTGCATGGAATAGAAATTGAATCGTAAAAAATACGTAACTTTGAATCGTGCATTTCAAAATAAACGAAACGCTGATTGCAAATTACATCCGACGAATCAATGCGTTCAATCGCCTTGCAAAACAAAAAAAACGCAATGTCTTCTCGAAGGCAATAAAACATAAAACCAAGGTAAGAATTCAATAAAACTATGAAAACAAAAAAAGAGATTGTTGAAAATTGGTTGGTTCGATACACCAAGCGACCTCTTGAAGCTTTTGATTCACATATTCTTCTCACCAATTTTAACTATTACGTTGAGATGTTTGCAAAACATTTCAACGTTCCGATTCTATCGGATGGAAATATGATCAATGCATCTGCCGAAGGCATTACCATCATCAATTTTGGCATGGGAAGTCCGAATGCAGCGCTGATCATGGATTTATTATCTGCAATCCAACCGCAAGCTGTCTTATTTTTGGGAAAATGCGGCGGCCTGAAATCCAAAAACCAATTGGGTGATTACATTCTTCCCATTGCTGCCATTCGTGGCGAAGGTACCTCCAATGATTTTTTCCCACCTGAAGTTCCTGCATTGCCTGCCTTCAGTTTGCAACGCGCTGTCTCATCAAATATTCGTGATTTCGGCAAAGACTATTGGACAGGCACGGTCTATACCACCAATCGACGCGTATGGGAACACGACGTTCAATTTAAAAAATATTTACAACAAACACGGGCTCTGGCTATTGACATGGAAACAGCAACTTTGTTTTCCGTCGGTTTTTTCAACAGCATTCCCACAGGCGCCTTGTTGCTGGTTTCTGACATGCCCATGACACCTGAAGGCATCAAAACAGAAGCAAGCGATAAAAGTGTCAATGCCAATTTTGTGGAAGAACACCTGCACATCGGCATCAAATCGTTATCGTCGATCATCAACAATAGCAGTACCATTAAACATTTGCGTTTCGAATAATGGCTAAATCGAATTCTCCATCCTACTTGTCAATCATTAACAAACTCAATAAAAGAGAATTTGCGCCCATCTATTTTATAGTTGGAGAAGAAACTTATTTTATTGATAAAATCAGTGATTTTGCTGAAAAAAACATTCTCACGGACGAAGAGAAAGCCTTCAATCTTTATGTTTTCTATGGCAAAGACACCACCATCGAATCCATTGTCAATACGGCCAAACAGTTTCCAATGGGAGCTCCGATGCAGGTCATCATTGTTAAAGAAGCCCAAATGCTTGATAATTACGACAAACTACATTTTTATCTGGAAAATCCCATTCCCACCACCTTACTGATGTTTTGTTATAAAAGCGAAAAGCTTGATAAACGACTAAAATGGGTTCATGACATTGAAAAAAAAGGCATTTTGTTCGTCTCAGAAAAAATAAATGACAATAAAATTCCTCAATGGATCATTGACTATTTATCCGAAAAACAAGTTAGCATTGACGAAAAAGCAGCCCAAATGTTAGCAGACTTCTTAGGAAATGATTTGAGCAAAGTGGTCAATGAACTCGAAAAGCTCCTCATTACCAAACCACCGCATGTGAAAAAAATCACATCAGAATTGATCGAAAAAAACATCGGCATCAGCAAAGATTTTAACAACTTTGAATTGATTAAAGCGTTGTCTGCAAAAGATGTATTAAAATCGAATCAAATCATTCGCTATTTTGCCGACAATCAAAAATCAAATCCGTTAGTGTTGACTTTAAGCATGTTGTTTAATTTCTTTAGCAACTTGATGGTCTATCATTCGTTGCAAGATAAAAGAACAGAAAATGTGGCTAAAACATTAGGAATCAATCCTTATTTTGTAAAAGATTATATTAGTGCTGCCCAAAAATTTTCTTCCGCCAAAACTGCAGACATCATTACTGCCATTCGTAACTGTGATGCCCAATCCAAAGGATTTAATAACGCTTCGGCAGATCCGGGAGATTTATTGACAGAATTAATCTATAAAATACTGCATTAATATTCAATGTATTAACATTTTATTAATCGCTTGTGGCATCATCGAAAAATGGGAAAGTGACCAAAACAGAGAATAATAAAATCAATGATTGAATACTGAAAATTACACACAGATAAAAACAACTCATATAAAATTAATAATCAATAAGATAAAATGGATTCCCGACATCAATGAGTCCTTGAAAGACAAATCCCTTCGCGTGATTATTCGGCAAGTTCCATCCATCTTTTGCAAAAAATAACAACACCATACGTATGAAAAAACTCATTCGGTTTATTCTTAACCATGTTCCACGGAAATTTTTACAACGCTTTAGCCATGTAGCTCTGCGCATTGCTTCTGTTTTTTATTATGGACATCAGGTTGAATGTCCCGTATGCCATCATCACTTTCGCAAATTTTTACCCTACGGATACGTAAATTCAAGAGAAAATGCACTTTGTCCTTCTTGTCTGGCATTGGAACGCCATCGACAAATATGGCTTTTCCTGCAACGTAAAACGAATTTTTTCCATCAAACAGGCTCCATGTTGCACATTGCACCGGAATTTTGTTTCATCAAACGATTTCAACAATTGACCGGACTGGACTATTACACAGCCGATTTAGAGTCGCCATTGGCTCGTGTCAAAATGGATATCCATCACATCCCTTTTCAATCAAATTTTTTTGACATCATCATGTGCAATCATATTCTTGAGCATGTTGACAACGATCGATTAGCTTTGAGCGAGCTGTTCAGAGTAATGAAACCAAACGGATGGGGCATTATTCAATCGCCGGTCAACATTCATCGAAAAAAAACGTACGAAGATCCATCCATTGTTTCCCCTGAAGAACGATTAAAACATTTCGGACAAAAAGATCACCAACGAGAATATGGAATCGATTATGCCGATCGGTTGCGAGAAGCAGGGTTTCAAGTAACAGAAATTCCATTATCTGATTTTACATCAAGCATTGAAATAAAGCAATTTGCATTAACTCCCAATCCGGAATCAGCTTCTGACACAACCATTTATTACGTCGAAAAACATCACTAAAAACCATCATTCATTTATTCATCATGACACAACGATTTTTCCCCTGGATCATCCTTTGCGTAATCTCCTTTTTTATCCATCAACCGATTCATTCGGAAATATTTCCGAAACGTGAATTTCGTGGCGTATGGATTCCGACCGTTGGCAACACACGATTTCAACACATGACGCCACAACAAATTCAAAACGAATGGAGTGCCATGCTCGACACCTTTCAACGTGCCGGAATGAATGCTGTCATTTTTCAGGTTCGTCCCGAAGCCGATGCTTTCTATCAATCAAAAATTGAACCATGGAGCCGTTTTCTTACCGGAGAACAAGGAAAAGCACCCAATCCGTTATGGGATCCACTGGCTTTTATGATCAAAGCCTGTCACGAACGAAACATGCAACTTCACGCTTGGTTAAATCCCTATCGTGTGACCATCAATGATCACGAAGAACTTTCAAAAATGAACAAAAAACATCATAAATTGTTCATCAAATACGGGAAACAACTCTTTTTTGATCCTGGGAATCCTGAATCCTGGAAAATTGTAACCAAGGTTGTCGCTGACATTGTGTCACGTTATGATGTGGACGGAATTCATTTTGACGACTATTTCTATCCTTATCCAATTAAAGGAGAGGAATTTAATGATCATGCCTCATTTAGAAAATGGGGTGAAAAAATGGGATTCAAAAAAAATGAACTCGCCATGTGGCGTCGAAACAACGTGGACGAACTGATTAAAGAAGTGTCTGAAACCGTTCATCGCATCAAACCGTGGGTTGTTTTTGGTGTCAGTCCTTTCGGAATTTATCGAAATGCCTATGAAACGCCTGACGGTTCGGGCAGTAATACGCATGGCTTGAGCAACTACAGCGATCTGAATGCCAACGTACTCTTGTGGGAAAAATATCATTGGATTGATTATGTGGCACCTCAACTTTATTGGCCTATTGGTCATTCATCGGCTGATTATGCCACTCTCATAAAATGGTGGAGTAACAATACCTACGGAACTAATTTGTACATCGGACAAAGCATTCTCACATTCAAAGCAAAAGATTTGAAAGACACTGCCAAAACACAATTTGCAGAAAAAATGAGGTTGGAAAGAGAAACACCTAACGTGAAGGGAAATATCTGGTGGTCAGGATATCAATTAGTACAAAACCCCTTTGGTGCAGTGGACACATTAACTAATCACTACCAAAAATACCCTGCCCTCATTCCGTTATATCCGAATTTAAGCGCTCAAGCTCCCGATCCAATTGTAAACTTACGAACCACTGTTGACCATTGCCAATTACAATTGAAATGGAACGCTGCTCCTTATACAGACGAACTGAACAAAAGCGCTTTGTTTTGCATCTATCGGTTTAACATTGACGAACCAATCAATTTGCAGGATGGAACTCATATTGTTGCCATTCAACATGACACTCAATTCATCATTCAAAACGCAGATAAAAAAGCAAAATACATCATCACCGCTTTGAACCGTTTGTACAACGAAAGTACGCCTTCCGCTCCCGTTTTAACGGGAAATTAATGGGCTTTCAGGTTACTTCCGTTGAAACAACTCCATCGTAAAATCCAATTTCAAGCGCATCTCCTTTTTTCACCTCAGTGGAAGAAGTGATGCGTTTTTGATCGGAAAAAACCATGCAATAACCATGTTGCAAAATAGAAAGAGGATTGATGTATTTCAATTTATCTTCACGCCATTGCACATCATTTCTGCATCGATGTAATTGTTGTTTAGAAAAATATTGAATGTTGGTTTGATGTTGATTCAATCGTTGTTGATGATTTGAAATGAGTTGCATCGATGCATACCGAAGCAAAGAAAGACGATGAACCAATGCATTTTTTTGAAGTTCTGTTTTCCCTACCAAAACAGATGGAAACAAACGAAGCAAACGTTGTATAGCAAGTTGTTTATTATTAAACTGAAAATAAACCATTTGACGAATCATTATTATTCGTTCCTCCAGCATTTCATGTGCATGACGAACTTGATCAATCAAAAATTCAGCCACAGCAGTAGGGGTTTTTAAACTGGAATAAGCCACATGATCAATGAGCGTATTATCTCTGAAATGGCCAATTCCCGTCAAAACAGGCAAAGGAAATTGAGCACAGTGAACCGCCAAGGCATAACGATCAAAACTACTTAAATCGGCAACAGCTCCTCCTCCACGTAAAATGACCACCACATCAAATTGATCCAACTTTTCAAAAATCAAATCCAGCGCTTGAATGATCGATTGTTCTGTTTGATCTCCTTGCATCACGGCCGGAAACAACTGAACATAAAACTGATAACCATATCGATTGTGATGGAGTTGATCGATAAAATCACCATACCCCGCAGCTGTTGCTGATGAAATGACTGCTATGCGTTGAGGCAATAGCGACAACGTAAGTTGCTTATTCATGTTCAACATGCCTTCTGCCTCTAATTGTTGCAACCATTGAAGCCGCTGAGCAGCTAACTCTCCAAGTGTGAACGATGGATCGATGTCATTAATAATTAAACTGATGCCGTACACCTCATGAAATTCAACATTGCATGAGGTCAAAACGGTAAAACCCGGTTTCAGCGATTCACCAATCACCGATTCAAAATATGCTTTCAACAACTTGTAAGTAGAAGCCCAAATGGTGGCTTTCATTTTAGCAACAATTCGATCTGTTGCTTTGTCTTTTTCAATGAATTCAAGGTAACAATGACCAGTTGCATTTTCTCTCAGCTCACTAATTTCTGCTCTGACCCAAATAGATGTTGGAAATAGCGTACTTAGCTGCTGCCTGATAAGTTGATTTAACTCAAACAGCGAAAATTGCTGAACAACATTTGGTTCCATTGAAAAAAAAGATCAATCGAAGGAATCGAGTTTAATAGACTTTTTCAACCACTCTTTTAACACTTTGAGCAGCCATCAGAGTATAAAAATGAATGCTGGGAACACCCTTTCGTTTCAATTCTTCTGCCTGCATCGTACACCATTCAACGCCCACTTCAGTTACTTCCTGATCATTCTTGCATTTGGATAATTCAATGACCAATGGTTCAGGAATATCTACGTGAAAAATCTTTGGAAGTGCCGTCAACTGATTCATAAAAGTGATTGGCTTTAATCCTGGAATAATGGGAACTTGAATGCCTTCAGCGCGACATCGATCCACGAAACTAAAATATTTCTCATTGTCAAAAAACATTTGGGTCACAATATAGGCAGCTCCCTTTTTTACTTTCTCTTTTAACCAATAAATATCAGTATCCATGTTGGGCGCTTCATCGTGCTTTTCGGGATATCCAGCCACGCCATATGAAAATGAATGTTCGTTGCGTTGCATACTCGACCCGTCTAATAGTTTTCCCTGATTAAAATTATTGATCTGCTCCTGTAAATCAATGGCATGAAGATGGCCGTCTTCGGATGGAATAAAACTTTTTTCATGTTTAGCTTTGTCTCCTCTCAACACCAACAAATCGTAGATGCCAAGAAATTGTAAGTCAATCAGGGCATATTCAGTTTCACTTTTGCTAAAACCGCTGCAAATAATATGCGGTACAACGTTAATCTTATATTTGTTTTGAATAGCGGCAGCAATCGCCACCGTTCCGGGACGATAACGTTCAGCCACTTGTTTAAAAAGATTTGGGCCAATCTCTTTATAAACAATTTCACTGCGATGCGTAGTAATGTTGATGTATTTCGGATCAAAAGGGCGAAGCAGATCAATGGTTTGATAAACTCGATCAATACTGTTTCCTTTCAAAGGCGGCAATATTTCAAACGAAAAAGCGGTAGATTGAGTGTTTGAAATCAGATCGATAACGTGCATAATGAAAAATTGATTGCAATTAAAGTTATTATGTTACATTCATTGCGCAATTTACATCTTTTTTTTGACAAATCGAACTTTTTTCAGGAATGAATTGAAAAACAATAAGCATGGTGTTGTTATCGGGTGCCTTTAACCCCATCCAGAATAACATCCACCTCTCCTACTAAGATTTTTGATGTGGCTCGAATCGGAATTTTAGCTGAATCGTTCGTGACCCACATTAAAATTTTATCTTTACCATTAAAAACTTTTCCTTTGATCGTACTAATTTCAAATTTAGCACAATTGTACTCCGTTTTATTTCGATCGGCACACATTTCATTTCCTAAATACTGAATGGTGATCGGATAAACTTTCCCATCCGTAAATGTATTGATAACATATTGATTGCCAACATGCATTTTTGAAAAATCATACGTTCTGAAATAATAAGCTGCTGTCAAAATATCAAAGCAACTGCCTTTTATTTGTTCCTGACCAATGGAGTTATCACCCGAATTTCGAATAATGTGATAATCAATCATTCCACTGTCCAAATGAAAAGTGGTTCGATCATTTACCTGATACGACCCTTCCACCGCTTCGCGCGTAGCTAACAACGGGCTAAGTGTCTGTTTATCGACAGTAGAAACATAACGCTCTCGCACCTTAAAAAAAGCATCGTACCGTTTATAACTTTTCCCGGTAGCCTGCAAAGTGAGCAATCGATTGTCTTCGTTTGGCAACACCGATAACTGGATTGTAGCTGCCGGAATCCATAGAAAACCCAAATGATAATAAGCTTTGTAATCGAGTTGTTCGCCGGGACTAAAAGCTCGTTGAGCATATAATACCGAGTGATTCATCAACATGGATGAAAAAAACAACCAGATGAAAAAAGAGTGTCTTTTTGTCATGAAATGAAGTAAAATTGCAGCGTGAACAAAGCATAGGTTATGTCATAAAAAAAGAAAGGGTTGTCTCCCGACAACCACAATCAATTTATTAACCTTAAAATCTAATACCATGAAAAACACATTGCAAAGATAGAACTTTGAGGATCCCATATCCAACTTTTTTGCGTTTTTTTGAGCATGATTAAATTCTATTGACAAGAAGACAACTGATCTTTCTTTTTATTCTTCATCGATGAGCTGAAAGCTTTAAAAAAAGAAAGGGTTGTCTCCCGACAACCACAATCAATTTATTAACCTTAAAATCTAATACCATGAAAACACAGTGCAAAGATAATGCTTTTAAGATACTAAATCCAACTTTTTTGCGTTTTTTTGAGCATGATTAAATTCTATTTACAAGGAATCAACGCATCTTCAATTCGTTGTTCATCAATGGTCAGAATGGTTAAAAAAAGAAAGGGTTGTCTCCCGACAACCACAATCAATTTATTAACCTTAAATCTAATACCATGAAAACTTTGCAAAGATACATGGGAATCAACATCCTTTGCAAATTATTTCAAAATTATTTATGTTAATTAATTTCAATTCACACACTTAGAAGAATTTCTGAATGCTTTATGTATACTATTTACAAAAATAGACTGTTTCTGTGACATTTCAACATATGTCTTGAGAATTTCTTTTAATTTATTCCTCAACTTTGTCGAACAAACCAATTAAACAACCTAATTATGAAGAAACAAACATTTTTTCTGGGAATCATTCTGTTACTGTCCACGACAGCATTTGGCCAAATTAAAACGGTGCCGGTAAAAGTCAAAACAGGATTTGAACAAAAATTCAAAGAAGCAAAAAACATCAAATGGAGTCGTGAAAATGCCAAAGAATGGGAAGCCGAATTCACCCTAAACGGAAAATCTTATTCTGCTAATTTCAACAATGATGGAAACTGGTTAGAAACTGAACATCAAATTTCATTGGCTGAAATTCCTTCCTCAGTCAAAAGCGCATTCGAAAAAGATTTTCCAGGTTTTTCCATTACAGAAGCTGACATTTCCGAAACAGCTCATGGAATCGCTTATGAATTGGACATCAAAAAAGGAGCAATTAAAAAAGAAGTTTCTTTTGATGCAACCGGAAAACGGATTGGAAAATAAATTCATTTCATAGAAAAACCTTTAAAAGAGAGTCCCGCAGATGGAACTCTCTTTTTTTTGTGCCACATCAAACCATCAGAACAACAAACGTTCTCCAGAAGAAAAAAAAGAGGCTGAAAGAAACGCCAAAAACGATTGAAATCAACCAATCCACTCACTGAAAATAATAAATCATGCTAAAATACACAGATACAAATAATTATATTCAATAAATTCACCCTTTTCCATATCAATTTTCAACCAAAATGGAATGATTCGTTTCAAAACAAATTAATTTTAAGATGTCAAAAAAGATCAACGTATGATGACTCGTTAAGTCAGTTCGATAAATCCTTTGTGTAATAAAATAAAATTAATCGTATGAAACGAGCCATAAAATAGCTCATGCTCAAGAGAATGTTTATTTGGCGAGTTACATACATCCTTAATGTTAAAAATAAAAATAAACGTATGAAAACCTTCTTTGTTATTCTATTGTTTGTTGCGATTTCGATTATTCATCTCTCGGCACAAAATCGAAGTTCCATCAATTGCTACTCCAACTTAAAAGAAGGAGCAAAACAACGTGTCATTTTACAGCCAGTTCAATCAGAAAATCAAAGAAACAAAGATCTCACGTTGATGACAACACCATTAGAACCGGTGCCTGCAACGTTGGACACCAAAATTCCATTCAACGCCAATATCCATTCATTAGCCATTGAAACTCCCATTCGTATTGCTCCAATGGTAAAAATGGACATGAATGCCATGTACCAATCAGACCGCAAAGATCCGCAACTTTCATCAACGTTATCCATGTTTTTCCCAGGCATTGGTCAACTATATAATGGTCAAACCATTAAAGGAGTTGCATTTATGGGCACGACTTTCGGAGGCATTGCCATTGGCGCAACGGCATTGGCAAATCATCAATCAGGATTAGCAACGGTTGGTTTTTTAGCGGCCGGGCTCTCCTATCTTTGGAGCATTCTCGATGCAGGAATGACCTCAAACAAGAATAACCATCGACATGGATTGATTGATATTGCATTAAACAAACAAAGACACATCGCCATTAACCCCACAATGCCCGCTTTACAAAACAAAGATGGACAAACGATCAATCAAACGACAAACACAGGGGTATCTATTGCTTATCTTTTTGGTAACTAAGAATTTATAATATAAAAGAAAAAACGATTCAGCGCATTGATCATAAAATTCAAAACAGCATACAATTTGTTTTGATCTTTCAAACTTAACGAAAAAAAGTGTAAGTTTGTAGCAAAATCAAAACAAATAATCCATGCAACAAGGATTTATCAAAGTAGCAACAGGTATTCCTACGGTTAAAGTGGCCAATTGCAAAGCAAACGCACAGCAGATTGAAACTTTGATTCAAAAAGCGGCTTTACAGAACGTTCACATCATCGTGTTTCCGGAATTAAGCATAACCGCTTACACTTGTGGAGATTTATTTCACCAACAGACACTAATTGAAGAAGCAGAACAATCACTGGGTTCTCTTTTAAAAAACACCACAGACTTATCCATTATTTCCATCATAGGAATGCCCGTCAGACATCGTGATCGATTGTTCAATTGCGCCGTTGTTATTCAAAAAGGACAAATTTTGTCGGTCATTCCCAAAACACACATTCCAAACTATCATGAGTTTTACGAGAAAAGATGGTTTTCGTCTTCCATTGACGCTTTGGATCAAACGATTACCATTGCTAACCAAGAGAATGTGCCATTTGGAATTAACCACTTAATTGGCAACGCCGACTTCCGTTTCAGTGTTGAAATATGCGAAGATCTTTGGGTGCCTGTTCCTCCAAGTTCTTTGCATGCTCTTTCTGGGGCACATCTGATTTTCAATCTGTCAGCAAGCAATGAAATAATCGGGAAAAATGAATACCTCAAGTCACTCATCCTGAATCAATCTGCCCGCAGCATCGCAGGTTATGTTTATGTCAGTGCCGGATTTGGCGAATCATCTCAAGATCTGGTTTTTGCAGGAAAAAGTTTTATAGCTGAAAACGGAAAATTGATTGCCGAATCAACACGCTTTTCAATGGAACCTCAACTCGTCGTTTCAGAAATCGACATTGATTTACTAAAGAACGAACGACAAATGAACGTGAGTTTTACCCAAGAAGGGTTTCATTTGATTGGATCAATTCCTTCCTATCGCTTGATCAACTGCCAGACGGACTTTACACAACCTATGCATCTGACCAGAAAATACAGTAAAACACCGTTTGTTCCCGAGGGTTTGTTTTTGAATGAACGTTGCGAAGAAATATTAGCTATCCAAACAGCTGCATTAGCTCAGCGAATTAATCAAACACAACTTAAAAAAGCAATCATTGGCATTTCCGGAGGATTAGATTCCACACTGGCGTTGTTGGTTGCCATCCTCACCTATGATAAGTTATCCATTCCAAGGACAAACATCATTGGAGTGACGATGCCAGGATTTGGAACTTCTGATCGAACGTTACGCAACGCACTTCAATTAATGAATTCATTGCATTGTAACGTACTTCAAATAGACATTACAAAAGCCTGTTTACAACATTTTAATGATCTTCAACATGATATCAATCAGCATGATATTACTTTTGAAAACACGCAGGCCAGAGAACGTACCCAACTTTTAATGGATATTGCGAATAAAGAAAATGGACTTGTCATCGGAACAGGCGATTTATCAGAACTTGCTATGGGTTGGTGCACATACAATGGCGACCACATGTCCATGTATGCCATTAACTCCGGAATACCTAAAACCCTCGTGCGGTACTTAGTTGAGTGGATCGCTGATTATCAAATGGATCCTAAAAGTGCTGCGATATTGAAAGATATTTTAGCCACTCCGGTTAGTCCTGAATTACTGCCAATAGATCAACATGGAGAAATCGTTCAAAAAACGGAGGAAATCATTGGCCCTTATGTGCTTCACGATTTTTTTCTTTATTACATGATTCGATATGGATTTAAACCTTCAAAAATATTGTTTTTAGCCAAGCATACTTTTTCTGATGTCTATTCCAAAGAAACCATTCAGAAATGGCTGCACATTTTTATCAAACGGTTTTTTTCTCAACAGTTTAAACGATCATGTATGCCCGACGGTCCAAAAGTCGGAACCATCAATTTATCTCCCCGTGGTGATTGGAGAATGCCCAGCGATGCAGAAGCCACGTTGTGGGAAAATAACATTCAAAATCACGCAGAAAAACAATGAAAAACCACTGAGCAATGATACTCGAATTTTAATCACGATAAGTGCAAAACTAAAACATTATCTTTTATTATTGTAATGTGATTTTGAAATTTTCATCACAATGCTTATTATCAATTTCATATGCATAAGGAACATAAAATAAAATCCCAAGTAATTTAATATTTTTTATATTTTATTTTTTCGGAAAAGAATCTTTGTGGTTTATCTTTGCATAATAATTTAATTTCATTATCATTTTATCAATAATACCACAAAAATTTAATCCATACTTTAAATCCTTGACAAGGCACAAAAACATTTTTCAATGTTTCTATTAATTCAAGAAAAAAATAAACGATCTTATATTCAACTAAATTGCCACACAAACAAGACGTTACTTTCCTTTTAAAAACTAAATTATTTATTCAATGAAAAAGAACTTACTATTCTCAATCTTTGCTTTAGCAAGCATTCTGGTTGTCAATGCTCAAACGACAACAAAAACAAATCCTGAAAAGTTTCAACCAAACTGGTATTTAGGCATGTACACCGGAGCGAATTGGTTTTATGGCGAAAGCAGCGAACCATTTAAAACTTCATTTCGCAACAATGGGAGTCCACTTTCAAGCTTAGCATTAGGCTATGAGTTTAATCCAGTCATCGGAATAAGAGGACAGATAGGTTGGGCTCGTTACCAATGGACTAACTGGAATCATTATCATTACATAAATTGGGGAGCCAATCTAACCGGTGATTTCATGGTCAATTTAAGCAATTGGTGGGCAGGATATAATCCAAATCGAGTATTTGATGTTCAATGGTTTGCAGGTGTTGGATTAGGATATAGAACACAAGGAGATTATCCATCATCATTAGTAACGCCCTTGCTAAGAACCGGATTTCAAGGCAACTTTCATGTCACCAAACAATTTGATATTAATCTTGATTTAGCAACCAACATGACATCAGACAAAATGAACAATGTGGTTTATGGGTTCCCATTTGATGATTTCACTTCATTCCAAATCGGATTTACCTATCATTTCAAACACATTGGAGAAAAACAAACCGCTAAGGCTGTAGCTGTTCAACCGGTTGTTCAAATTAAAGAAGTCATCAAACATGATACTGTCATAGTAAAAGAGCAACCCACTCCGATTACAAAAATGGTCACCAAAGAATTTAATAAAAATGTCTTTTTCCCGATTGGTGTTTCTAAAATAACGGATTATAATCAAGAACAAACGATTGAAGAAGCAGCTAATTTTCTGAAGCAATACCCAAATGCTCATTTGCAAATTGATGGTTATGCAGATAAAGACACCGGAGGAAAAGCAAGAAACATGGAACTGAGTCAACACAGGGCACAAAATATTGCCACAGATCTTGTTAAAAAGTATGGGATTGATCCATCAAGAATAACAGCAGTTGGTCATGGAACAGTACCTCAAATTTTCCAAATCGATCCCAAAAACAGAGTTTCAACCTTAAAAGCTTCAGCTCAAATTACAGAAACAAGTTATCAATAATACTCACCCCCATTTTTTATTAACTTCAAACATGATAAGAGAAATTCTGCAAAGGATTTCTCTTATTTTTTTGTTCTAACAAAAACGGCACTTTTTCAGCCATCATGATCATTCTTTTTATCTTTCTCTTGCAATGTTTAATGATCAAAAAAATAACCATTAAACCCTATAAATGGGAATGCAGATAAAGACACGGGAGAAAAAGTAAGAAAAATGAAATGAACTCTTTCGAGAGCTAAGAATATGTTGCGGGAGTTGATCAAAAAATACAATATCAATCCATGCGTAATCACTTCTATTGGTCATGGAAGAGATCCTCAAATTTTTCAAATCAACAATAAAAATAGAGTACCAACCGAAAAGGCAACTGCCACATGGAAAAAACCAGCGCCAGAGTAGGGTTAAATCACAAAACGGACTTCTTTGAAAGCACACTTGAGGAGTTGTCCTTTTTGCGTTTGCAAAACCAATTGACCGTTTGATTGAATGTTGACAATGCGGGCTAAAAATTGTTCATCATGTCGTTCAAACAAATGAAATCCTTCTTTTCTGAACAAATGAAAAAAATAGTCTTCTTCCAGATTATTCATTTCATCACGCAACACTTTCATGTAGAACAGATAAAGTCGTTCAAGGAGTCGGTGTAATAACCCTTCGCGGTCATATTGTTTGCCGGTAATATTGGCCAACGAAACAGGATTGGGACAAGAAGAACTGAATTGCAACTGATTTACATTTAGACCAATACCGATAATTGAATGAAGAATGCGATCGCCCAACAGTTCATTTTCAATTAAAATTCCGGCTAATTTTTTATCTTTCCAATAAATATCATTGGGCCATTTAATGGAAAGTTCAGAAATTTCTTCCTGCAACACATCGATCAAAGCAAGAGAAACCAATTGAGAAATAACGAATTGATTTTTGGGATCAATATGGCTTGGCGAAAAATAGACGCTGGCAAGAATATTTTTCCCATCTTCAGATTCCCAGAAGTTTCCCGATTGTCCACGCCCTTTGGTTTGAAAATCAGCAAAAACGACGGTTCCTTCTGCCAAAACATTTCTTTGAGAAGCAATAAGCTCTTTCAAATAGTTGTTTGTTGATTCAGTCTCTCGCAACCTGATAATTGACAGCATAGTTTACTGAATTAGATAAAGTTAAACTCATTGGCTTCTCTTTCCGTCAAAGCATCATCGGCAGCCAATGGTTCAAAACATGGTGATAAAAAGTCATTTTTGACCTTTCTTCGCGTAGTTCTTGAGATTCTTTGTTAAAATCTCTGCGGATTCAGTCAATTTCAAAAAATTCAAATCATCTTTTAATTGACCATTTGACAGTTCTCTTAAATCTTCAAAGATTTTCTTGTCGTCCACCACTTCTTTGTTCCATGTAAGATAGCTTTTTTTCATGTGATTAGCTATCAATTGCAACAATTGTTGTTTTGTTTCTCCTTCCGGATATTTTACGGCTTGCTGGATCATTTGCTCCAAAATGCGACCGTAATGCGGATATTTTAATTGTTTTTTTAAATACGGAATTGGTTCAGGGCGAGTGTAAAGATTTTCTTTTTTCAAAACCTCATAGGGATATTGAATATCTAACTTAAAATCAGACATAATAGCTAAGTGATCCCAAAGTTTGTGTTTGAAGTTATTAATATCCCTCAAATAAGGAAACAGGCTTCCCATAATGGTAATGATTGTTTGAGCACAACGTGCTCTTTGAACGGGATCTTCAATATGAACAGCATGATCTACCATCTGTTGAATGTTCCTTCCATACTCCGGTAAAATCAGCCTTTGTTGTTTTAAGTATCTCATAAAAATAAGTCAAGCAATCTTTTATAGTGTTCAATAAATGAATGACAAAGATACGATATTAAAATGGTATTTCAGAACCGTTTTAACTACATTTGACCCTTTCCTTGGCAATTTGGTGCATTTAAATTCCAATGTTTAACTTCAATCAATCGGCTATTTTAAATGATTATTGAGTTGATTTAACGCTCATTTTAAATAAACCTACGAAGGGTAAAACAAATTAAGTCGTATCTTTGAACGATTTTTTGTTCCAAGCTCAGACCATTTGGATCATTATCAATCTTCAAATATCATTCGACAATAATGTTAATCATAGGCATTGCAGGTGGAACCGGCTCCGGGAAAAGTACTGTAGTACGTAAAATTATAGAAAGATTACCCTCAAATGAAGTGGTACTCCTGCCTCAGGATTCGTACTATTATGACAGCGCTCACATTCCACCGGAAGATCGTTTAAAGATTAATTTTGACCATCCTGAATCCATCGAATTCAGCTTGTTGATTGAACACCTGCAAAAATTAAAACAGGGAGAATCCATTCAACAACCAATTTATTCATACGTAACCTGCACCAGATCAAAAGAAACCGTCACTATTTTCCCTAAAGAAGTTGTGATCATCGAAGGTATCTTAGTTTTAACCAATTTAGAATTACGTCAACAAATGGATTTAAAAGTATTTGTTGATACAGATGCCGACGATCGTTTGATTCGTGTCATCAAACGAGACATGAACGAACGAGGCAGGGATGTTGCAACGATCATTGAGCGTTATCAACGCACAGTTAAACCAATGCACGAACAATTTATTGAGCCGACCAAACGATTTGCCGATTTAATTGTACCACAGGGAGGAAGCAATGAAATCGCTATTGACATTCTCAGCATGTTCATCCAAAATAATTTGCATTTTGATCACCGCTAATGAAAGTACGGGGAAAACGTATTTTTTCACCAGCCTCTTCTCTTTGATTTTATTCAGCCAAACATCAAGAAATTTTTCATGTTGCCATCGTTACCTCCACTTTTCATCGAACGCACCAAAAAGATTGTTCAAGACGAATGGCCAGCATTAGAACAAGCGCTTCAAGCCGAAACGCCAATTTCTATCCGTCTGAATGATAAAATAAACATTCGTCTGCCGTTTGAAACAATAGCCTGGTGTGATGTAGGATATTATCTGCCCAAACGCTATTTGTTCACCATGGATCCACTGTTTCACGCAGGAACCTATTACGTTCAAGAAGCCAGTTCGCAATTTTTACATCACATTATTCGACAACACATCAAAACTCCAGTAACGGCTCTCGATCTATGTGCTGCGCCAGGAGGAAAATCAACCTTATTATTAAACGCTTTACATTCTGACAGCTTGTTGGTTTCTAACGAAATGAACCGTTTAAGAGCCAATATACTGGTTGAAAACATTCAAAAATGGGGAAATTCCAACGTTGCCGTGACCAATTTACAACCTGCAGCTTTTCAACAAACGCCTGCTTTTTTTGATTTGATCGTAATCGATGCGCCTTGTTCGGGAGAAGGTATGTTTCGAAAAGATATCGATTCCATTCACGAATGGTCCGAAGCAAATGTTTTTCAATGTGCCATCAGACAAAAAGAAATCGTTTCAGATGTCTGGAGCGCATTGAAAGAAAATGGATGGCTCATTTACAGCACCTGCACCTACAATAGAGAAGAAAATGAAGACAATATACAATGGATCATCGAAACATTGGGAGCCGAAAAAATACCAATTCCCATCGATCCATCCTGGGGCATCACACAAACAGCGGAAGGATATCGATTCTTTCCGCACAAAACGTTGGGTGAAGGATTTTTCATTACGCTTTTACGAAAAACGTCAATGGATCACAAATCAATTCCCACCAAAAAGAGAAAAATGTTTCCGGTAAACCGACAACATGTTGCCATCAATGAACTGTTAAAAGGAAACGATTGGAAAATCATTCAGGATAATGAGATTATTTTTGCCATTGACAAACGATTTGAAGAACAAATCAATTCGTTACAAGCCGCTCTGCCTACATTGCTGATTGGAAATCAAATTGGCGAATTCAAAGGGAAAGATCTCATTCCTCACACCGCTTTAGCATTATCAAAAAATCTCAAAAGAGGTGCATTCCCTGAAATCGACGTATCTTTTGAAGATGCCATTCGATTTTTAAAAAGAACTCCCATCCATTTTGAAAACAAAGCAAAAGGCTATTATTTAATCACTTTTCAAAACATTCCTTTGGGGTTCATCAAAAATATCGGTAATCGATCCAACAATCTTTACCCCATGCCTTGGCACATTCGAATGAATCATGACCCTACATATCGTTATGAAAGTCCATTGGGTTCATTATTGGTGACACAGGAATCTCAATAAAAACCAATGGATTAGTTTAGCCACTCAATTGAAGCGACTAAGGCAATAGATAAAGCTTTCCTTTTCAGCCTCTTAAAAAGGCAGATTCATCATTGAAATCACCAAAGAGAGATCAGTTCATCAACCGTTAAAAGAATCATCATGTTCTGCATGTTTTCCAGTGAACGGGTGTGCGCTTGTTGATTATATGATGACACAGCATCGGTGAGAATGATCGGGAAAAAACCTCTGTTTAATGCATCACGGGCACTCGACTCAATGCCGATTTCAGTAGCAATCCCTGCAAAAACAATCGAAGTGATACCGGCATTTCGCAACATTTGTTCAACATTGGTTCCAATAAAAATACTCGCCGTGTTTTTATTGACCACCGTTTCATTTGCCAACGGCTCAATAGCCAGATTAAAACTTGTCGGCGTGAATTGAAGTGGAAAAGACCGATGTTTTGCAAAAAACTTTCTCACCGACGACTCAAACCGATCCGGAAGCGGATCAATTTTAGAAAAGAATACAGGCATATTCCTTTTTCTTGCTGCGGCGAGTACCTTATTGGTGTTCTCCAAAAACGTTTCTTTGTTAAAAATGTGATCAACCAGCATGTTTTGCACATCCCACATCAACAAAGCCGTATTCTTTGGCGCCACAATCTCTTTCAATTCCTCGTTCAGTTCTTTCATGGGAGCAAAATAGATAATGTGTTACTTTTTAACTTTTTCCGATAACAAGACACCTCCGACGCCAATATTGTCCATGTCATTTTCTTTGATCACAACCACATAGGCTTCTTTGTTAATCTTCATAATGTTACTTGCCACTTCCGTAAGTGACGCAATGAGTTCTCGTTTTTGATCTTTTGTCAGTTTGGATCCTTCGACTGAAATGACCGGCATAATGAATTCTCCTTTTTTTAAGTGAATATATTCCATAGAGAAACACTTCTTCAATGCGCTTTTCTCCTTATTGGTTTCCTTTCAAAAAACGTTCGACAGCCAAGGCACAATTCTCTCCATCAATAGCCGATGAGGTGATGCCACCGGCAAAACCTGCTCCTTCGCCACACGGAAAGAGACCTTCCATTTGAACATGCTGCATCGTGTCACGATCCCTCGGAATACGCAACGGCGACGATGAACGGGATTCGACACCAACTAACACGGCTTCGTTTGTAACAAAGCCATGCATTTTTCGATCAAAATGTTTCAAACCCTCTTGCAAACGCTTTGATATCATTTCAGGCAACCAAAAATGGAGTGGTGAGGAAAGCGTCCCCGGCAGGTAAGAACATTCAGGCAAAGAACCAGACAGCTTCCCTTTCACAAAATCAGCCACACGTTGAGCAGGCGCAGTTTGTCCATTGCCGCCATTATTGATAAAAGCAAGTGATTCAATGCTTTGTTGAAAACGCAACCCGGCAAAAACATCTTCTTGGTGCTGATTAGGTATGTCTTCCGGGCGAATTTCAACCACTAAACCGGAATTGGCAAAAGGGGAATTCCGCTTAGAAGCCGACATGCCATTCACTACAATTTCTTGATTTCCTGTGGAAGCGGAAACAATATGACCTCCCGGACACATGCAGAAAGAATAAACACCTCGTCCATTCACCTGATCGACTAAACTGTAAGAAGCCGCTGGTAAAAATTCACTCCGAATCCGTTGATGATATTGAATGGAATCAATCAATGACTGTGGATGCTCTATACGAACGCCCATGGCAAAACCCTTTGGTTCCAAGAGTAACCCATTTCGGTGTAACATCTCATACACGTCTCTCGCAGAATGGCCTGTAGCCAAAACAACAGCACGTGCTTTACGAATTGAACCATCTTCGAGCTTCACTCCTGCTATTTTGTTGCCTTGGGTTACCAAATCAATCACTTTGGAAGCGAAATGAATCTCTCCGCCGGCACTCAAAATGGTTTGACGTATATTTTTAATAATCACGGGCAATCGATCAGTTCCCAAATGTGGATGTGCTTCAAACATGATTTCATCTTGAGCTCCGTGAAAATGAAAAATAGAAAGAATGCGTTTAACATCGCCCTTTTTCGTAGAACGAGTGTACAATTTTCCATCCGAAAAGGTTCCCGCGCCTCCTTCTCCAAAACAATAATTGGATTCGGGATTCAGTCCTTGGTTTCGCATCAAAATGGCAATATCCTTTTTACGTTCGCTCACCTCTTTCCCTCGCTCCAAAATCACCGGCTTCAAGCCTAACTCAATCAATCGTAAAGCAGCAAATAAACCGGCCGGACCGGCCCCAATGACCACCACTTCTTCTTTTGAATGAACGTCATCATAATGAAAGATCATTTCTGGGTTGTTCAATCGATCCGGATCAGTGGCAACATCAATCACTAATTGAATTTTTGGTGCATGACCCCGCGCATCAACCGACTGACGAACTTTTTGATACTGCGTAATTTGATCACTATCAATATGAAGTTGTTTTGAAATGGCAAGTTTTAATAATTCATCCACCGCTGCTTGTTCCGGCGAAATGATCATAGAAAGTTGAAAAATAGGCATAATGGTACCAAAATTTGAAAAGGGAAAAGACAACGCAACGTTGTCATTCCACAAAGATACCATTTCAAACGAACGAAACCAATGAACAAAACAGAATTGAACATAAATTTTCAAAATGACAGAAGCCGCAGTCCCATAGTTTTAAGCGCATTTCATCTGCATTTTCAACTGATGGACAAGGTTTTTAGAGCAATCTATGTTGATCTAACCATTTCTCTGCCATTCGTTCACCATTTCAACTCGATCATCGGTTTTAAAAGAAGTTGAGACAAAAAAGCGTTCATGGAATTGGAATACATTGAATAAAAAACATTTCGAACCAAACGTTTTTAATTGATTTGTGAGCAAAACCGTCTTTATCCAGGAAATATTCCGTATTTTTGCAAAAACTTAATGCCATTTTCGTTATGTACTTACTCAAAAGAATTTTGTTTTCCGCATCGTTTCTGATGTTGGTTACAAGCAGTATATGGAGTGCCAATGATTTAAAAACCAATGATCCGCATTTTGAATTGTCCAAAAATTTAGACATTTTCAATGCTTTGTTTCGAGATCTCGATGCTTTTTATGTGGACACGATCAATTATCAAAAAGTGATCACTTCAGGCATCAACGACATGCTTTCTAATTTAGATCCTTACACCATTTATATACCTGAAAATCAAACGGATTTTCTCAAACAAATGACTACCGGCGAATATGCAGGTGTTGGCGCAGAAATCGGACAACAAAACGGATATGTTTTTATCAATGAGCCTTTTCAAGGAAAACCAGCCCAAAAAGCAGGGTTAAAAGCAGGTGACATTCTATTGGAACTGGACGGCATCTCATTGAAAGGAAAAACAGTAGAACAAGTCAGTAATCTGTTAAAAGGGCAACCTCAAACGGTGGTGCACTTAAAAATCAAACGCCCGGGTGTTGAGAAACCGCTATTTTTCAATGTGACTCGTGAAAAAATTTCCATTAATCCGGTGGTTTATTACGGCGTTTTGAAAAATGACATCGGATATGTCATGTTAAGCGAGTTTACTGAAAATGCGTCCGATGAAATGCAACGGGCGTTGCAATACTTAAAAGATCAACACATCAAATCATTGATCATCGATGTACGCAACAATCCCGGCGGCATTATTGACGAAGCTGTCAAAATGGTTGGTTTCTTTGTTCCCAAAGGAACAGAAGTGGTTTCAACCCGCAGTAAAGTGAAAGCATGGGACAAAATTTACCGAACTCAAACCGAACCAATCGTTCCTGATTTACCGATGGCTGTTTTGGTAGATGAAAACACAGCCTCAGCAGCTGAAATTCTATCGGGTTCCTTGCAAGATTTGGATCGCGCCGTCATTATAGGAACACGAACCTATGGCAAAGGATTGGTTCAATCCATTCGTCCTCTTCCTTATGACGGACATCTAAAGGTCACGACAGCGAAATATTATATCCCCAGCGGAAGATGCATCCAAGCCATTAACTATGCCGAACGCAATCCCGATGGAAGTCCGATGCGCGTGCCCGACAGTTTAACGCATGTTTTCAAAACAGCTGACGGCCGTTTAGTTCGTGATGGCGGTGGCATTCGCCCCGATATTGAGGTCAAAGACAGTGCACAACTCAACATCACCTATTATCTTTATGCGCAAAACATCATCTTTGATTTCGCAACTCAATATGCATTGAAACATACTGCTATTGCTCCGCCCGAACAATTTAGCATCAATGATTCAGACTATCAAGACTTTATCAATTTTGTGAAGGCACAACATTTTCACTACACGCTTCAAAGTGAAACATTGCTCAAAAAACTGATAGAAACTGCTAAGGCAGAAGGATATGGCGAAATGGCCGCTGCAGACTTCAAATCGCTGCAAACCATATTGACACCACACATTGACCAAGATCTGATGCGTTTCAAACCTGACATTGAAAAACTGATCAATGGAGAAATCGTGAAACGCTACTATTATCAAAAAGGCTTGGTTCGATATTCCTTACAACATGACAAAACCGTGGACAAAGCAATAGAAACTCTCGACAACAACGCCGAATACAACAAAATACTTGGAAAATAAATTGTTGAAAACAAGTCAATTGACTGAATGCCGAAAAAAGTTCTCATCATTACCTATTATTGGCCACCTTCGGGTGGCTCGGGAGTTCAACGTTGGTTGAAGTTTGTCAAATATTTGCCTCAATACGGATGGGATCCCATTGTTTTCACTCCTGAAAATCCTGATTTTCAGTTGAAAGATGAATCCCTCCTGAAAGACGTTGCTCCGGAAACTACCGTAGTTAAAATCCCCATTTGGGAGCCTTATCAATTGTTTAATCGATTAACTGGAAAAAACAAAGGCAAAGCAAACGTTGTGATTGGACAACAAAAAGGTGGAATGATTCACACCATTGGGATGACGATACGGGGAAATTTACTAATTCCTGATCCTCGTCGTTTTTGGATACATCCCTCAGTCAAGTTTCTGACGACATACCTGAAAGATCATCCGGTGGATGCAATGGTAACCACAGGACCACCCCACTCCATGCATATCATTGGATTGAAACTGCATAGAACATTAGGAATTCCTTGGATTGCTGACTTTCGAGATCCTTGGACTAACATTGATTTTTATAAAGATCTACATTTAAGCTGCTTAGCTGACAAGGCTCATCGGAGAAAAGAACGAATGGTAATTACCGAAGCCAATGCCGTTGTCAGTGTCACGCCAACATGGTGTGCCGAAATTGAAGCCAAACATCCACAAAAAGTAGTGCTAGTTCATAATGGATATGACGAAGCCGACATTCCAAAAGAAAAAGCAAAACCCGATGCAACGTTTTCCATTGTTCACATTGGCAGCATCAACGAAGCCCGAAACCCCAAAATACTTTGGCAGGCTTTAAGCGAATTGCTCCCAAAACACGAAGGGTTAAGGAAAAATTTAAAAATAAAACTGGTAGGAAAAACCGATCCATCCGTCTCAGAGGATATTCATCGTTATCATCTCACCGAATATATTCAGCAAACAGGATATATTCCTCACAATGAGGCAATCAGTTTTCAGCAGAATGCACAAGTGCTGCTGTTGCTGATCAACAACACGCCAAATGCGAACGGCATTTTGACAGGAAAACTGTATGAATACATGGCCTCTCAACGTCCGATTTTAGCTATTGGACCCATTCACAGCGACATTGCCAACCTGATGAAAGAAACCAATGCCGGACTGATTATCGATTTTAACGATCTGGAGGGAATGAAACATGCCGTACAACAATTTTATGAACGTTATCAACAAGGTGTCCTGAAAGCCACCGTCACGGGTTACGAAAAATATTCACGAAAAGCGCAATGTGGCGTTTTTGCAAGCCTTCTTGACGACATCACCAAACCATCCATTCAATGAAAAGAAAAATTTTGTTAGTCGTTGGAGCACGTCCAAACTTCATGAAAATAGCCCCACTGATGCACGAACTTCAACATCATGCTCATTTTGAACCGGTTTTGGTACATACCGGACAACACTACGACAATCAAATGTCAGGCCGTTTTTTTGAAGAGCTCGGAATTCCAAAGCCTGATATCAACCTCGAAGTCGGTTCTGCTTCTCATGCCGAACAGACAGCACGAATCATGATCGGATTTGAAAAAGTATGTTTAGCCGAGAAACCCGATTTTGTGCTGGTCGTAGGCGATGTAAACAGCACGGCTGCCTGTACGCTGGTAGCTGCCAAACTCAATATCAAAACCATTCATTACGAAGCAGGGCTGCGAAGTCGCGATCGATCCATGCCTGAAGAAATCAATCGGTTGGTCACTGATGCCATTTGCGATTACTTTTTTACTACCAGCATCGATGCAAATGAGAATTTAATGCACGAAGGCGTTTCGTCAGATAAAATTTTCATGGTCGGAAATCTCATGATTGACACCCTGGAAGCCAACCTTTCAAAAGCAAAAAACAGCAGGCAACTTTTCCCGTTATTGAATCAAACCGGCCAAGTTAACATAGCCGACATCGAAAAAACCGGCTATGGAGTCATGACTTTTCATCGCCCTTCCAATGTGGATGATCAAAAAACACTGACAACATTAGTATCCATTTGGGGAACCATTGCTGAACACATTCCGTTGGTTTTTCCCATTCATCCTCGAACCTACAAAAATATTCAGCAATTTGGTTTGCTTGAAACAGTGAACCAATTCAAACACCTCTATTTAATTGAACCATTGGGCTATCTCGAATTCATTCATTTGGTGAGCAAAGCTGCATTTGCCTTAACCGACTCGGGAGGTATTCAAGAAGAAACAACTCACCTCAACATTCCCTGCCTGACTGTTCGTCCCAATACGGAACGTCCCGTGACGGTGTGGGAAGGGAGCAATAAACTAATTCAATTGAATGAAATAGAGCATGAAATTGACTTAATCCTCGAAGGAAAAGGGAAAAAAGGGACCAATCCGATGTATTGGGACGGGAAAACCGCACAACGCATTGTGGCGATTTTAGAAACCATTTAAAATCAAAAACCTATGAAGCGTATTTTCACGATAGTTGGGGCACGACCTCAGTTTGTGAAAGCTGCTGCCGTAAGTCGCATGCTTCAAAAATACGGCATTGATGAGGTATTGGTGCACACAGGTCAACATTTTGATGCCAACATGTCAACGATTTTTTTTGAGGAAATGGAGCTTCCCAAACCAAAATACAATCTGAACATCAACGGCTTGACACATGGTGCCATGACTGGACGCATGATGGAAGGCATCGAACAACTTTTATCAGCCGAAAAAACCGATGCTGTCATGGTGTTTGGCGACACCAACTCTACCTTAGCAGGCGCTTTAGCAGCAAAAAAAATGGATATTCCGGTGATTCATGTCGAAGCCGGATTGCGCTCTTTTAACAATAAAATGCCGGAAGAAATCAACCGCATCATCACCGATCGCATTGCCGACATTCTTTTTTGTCCAACTGAAAATGCAGTACAAAACCTGAAACGAGAAGGCTTTGACCATTTCCCTGTAAAGATCTTCAAAAATGGCGATGTCATGCAGGATGTTGCCATATATTACGCTCAAAAAGCGGCTCTCAAATCGACCATCATTGAAGAGTTAGGATTAACACACTTTGTACTGGCAACCATCCATCGGCAAGAAAATACCGACGATATCAAAAAACTACACCAATTGATGGAAGGATTAAATGCCATTCATCATGAAATTCCCGTAGTTCTTCCACTCCATCCACGCACCGAACACATTCTAAATCAATATCATATCCGATCAAAATGTCTTCTTATCAAACCGGTAGGATATTTTGACATGATTCGACTGTTGCAACATTGTCAATTAGTGATTACCGACAGCGGAGGTGTTCAAAAAGAAGCGTTTTTCTTTGGTAAACATTGCATCACCTTGCGCGACGAAACGGAATGGATGGAACTTGTTGATCATGGATTCAACACATTGACAGGAACGGACACAACCCTTTTGTTGGCAGCCTACCATGCCATGAAAAACAAACAATCTGACTTTTCGATTGATTTGTATGGCAATGGAACCGCCGCCGAACAGATCGCGCAAACACTCAAAGAATTATAACTTACTGTAAAAGAAAAACAATGCAAATCGGGCGAAAAGATGTGGCATGGAATTTTGCGGCTACCTTTATGCGAATTGCATCAGGGTTGATTGTGCTGCCTTTGGTACTGCGCCTTTTGCCCAGCCAGGAAGTGGGACTTTGGAACATTTTTTTGACCATTGGATCCATCGCAGCATTGCTTGATTTTGGTTTCTCCAATTCGTTTGCCCGCAACATCACATACATCTTCAGCGGAGTCAAAGAACTCAAAGCGGAAGGATATGTCGCTGTTGATCAAAATGACACTTCAGTTGACTTTAGTCTTTTGCGAAGCGTCATTCGTGCCATGCGTCGATACTACGGCATATTAGCGATCATTTTTCTGCTGTTGTTCATTGCTGTCAGTCCGTTTTATTTACAATCGATTCTTGAAAAATATAGAGGCAATACCCATGTGGTTTGGACAGCCTGGTTTACGTATGGAGCATTGGTAGCCTATCAATTATATACATATTATTACGGCGCTTTATTGACAGGACGAGGCTATATCAAAAAAAACATGCAAATCATCGTGGTGGCACAAAGTGCTCGCATTATCATCACCGCCATCTTTCTTTTATATGGACTTGGACTGATATCATTGGTTATTGGCATGTTTATCAGTGATATCCTCAACCGTACGTTATCCTATCTTGCATTTTACGACAAGGAAACAGCTCTTCAGATCAAATCCAGCAAAGCCTTACCCGTAAAGGAGATCATGAAAATCATGACCCCAAACGCCATTAAAATCGGACTCACTTCCGTAGGCGGCTTTCTGATCAACAAAGCGGTGATCCTCATTGCGCCCCTCTATTTATCGTTGTCGGATATTGCATCGTATGGTACAACCAAACAATTTATTGATTTGATTGGAGCACTTGGAAGTCTTTGGTTTTCAACTTACTATCCGCAAATCACTCAATATAGAGTAACCAATAACCTAAATGGAGTAAAACGTTTATACATCAAAAGCATTATCATTTTGATCTTAGCTTTTGTTATACTGGGATTTGGATTGATAATGGCAGGAGAACCTGTATTGTTGTTTATTCACAGTAAAACTCAATTATTACACCGAAAAGAGATTGTTGTTTTCTTGCTCTTTGCTTTCTTAGATGTAAACAACAGTTTATCTATGGCATCATTGTTAACCAAAAATGAGGTTCCATTTTATAAGTCATTTTTATTAGCAGGCATGTTTTCTGTGTTACTTCTAATATTGTTTCTTAAAACAACTTCGCTTGGCATTTTAAGTATGATTTTAGCCCCGAGTATTGCACAATCAGTTTATCAAAACTGGAAATGGCCTTTGACGATTGGCAAAGAGCTTCGCATCCAATGGAAAGATATAAAAAATGTATTTAATGCCTTTGTTCATGAAGGTCTTAAAATGAAATAAGTATTTGTCGTTCAACTTCCAAAATACCTTTGCATTATGAAACACCTTACAAAAAGAGTTCGTTTCTATTTAAAAATTTTCGGATTTGATACTCATAAATTAATTCAAGCATTAAAAGGAATCTCTTTTTACCGGCGCGATTTAAAAACGTTATTGACACAGAAGAATCATGATCAGCTATTCCCAATAAGTGAAAAATTTCCAATACTTGATGAACGTTTTACACCATCAGGAACCATGTCAGGACATTATTTTCATCAAGATCTATTAGTAGCACGAAAAATATTGGAAAATAAACCAAAGCGTCATGTGGACATTGGATCACGCATTGACGGATTTGTTGCACACGTGGCAGTTTTTCGTGAAATTGAAATATTTGATATCCGTGAACAGAAAAGCCAGGTAAAAAATATTGTTTTTAAAAAAGCAGATTTGATGAAACTTCCTGAGGGAATGATCAACTATTGCGATTCAATTTCTGCTCTCCATTCCATAGAACATTTTGGACTTGGACGATATGGGGATCCTATTGACTATTTTGGATATCTGAAAGCTATTGATAATATTACGAAAATTCTTGAAAGAGGCGGAAAATTTTATTTTTCGGTTCCAATTGGGCCTCAACGAATTGTATTTAATGCTCATCGCATTTTTTCACTAAGTTATTTAATAGAGATCCTAACGAAAGATTTTACGATTGATTCTTTTTCTTATGTCAATGATGAAGGGAATCTGATTGAGAATGCAGTTTTAAGTCATGAAAATAGTAGCGTCAACTTTAATTGCTCTTACGGATGTGGCATATTTGAACTCACAAAAAAATAAATGAATTTTTCACTTTTTACTTTTTTTGGCAAAAAAGTTATGTAGCTTTATTTCAGTGTGATCCTTTCAAATATTAATTCTCATTTATATGATCATCATCAAACTGCGAGGTGGATTGGGCAATCAACTTTTTCAATATGCTTTAGGTCGAAAATTAGCTGAAACCTTAAACACAGCGCTGAAAATAGACTTATCCCTTCTTCATGAGCGTACCAATATGACACCTCGAGAATATAAATTAAACATTTTTGCCATCAATGCAACCATTGCCACCAAACAAGATGAACGTAAAGTATTGGGATTGAAATTATTACATCCAATAAAAAGACGTTTTTGGAAATTAGGATTAGATCTTTTTCATTGGAATTATTTCCGAGAAACGTCTTTTGAATTTCACCCCGAGTTACTTCAACACAAAGGTTCAATGGTGTTGGAAGGATATTGGCAAAGTGAAGATTATTTCAAAGATATTCGTCCTTTATTGCTTAAAGAACTTACTGTAAAAGAATCATTTGTATCATCGGAAATCCGGTTGCAAAGTCAACACCTGCAACAACACGAATCCATAGCCATACACGTAAGAAGAGGCGATTATATTGCAAATCCTACAGTGAATCAACTTTTTGGCATTTGCACGTTGGAATACTATGACAATGCAATCAATTGGATGAAACAGCACATTCAACATCCAACGTTTTATATATTTTCCGACGACACTGATTGGTGCAAAACTCATTTCAAAATGCCTTCAAATGAAATAAACTTTATAACTGGAAATAAAGACTACGAAGATTTCTTATTAATGAGCAGTTGTCGGCATCAAATTATTGCTAACAGTTCATTCAGTTGGTGGGCAGCATGGTTAAATCAAAACCAAAACAAACATATTATTGCACCAAAAAATTGGTTTGTGAGTTCCAAACTAAATACAAGCCACGTTGTTCCAGCCGAATGGATTCGTTTCTAATATTTAATGTCAAAAAAAAACCATAAACAGCACAAGCAAAGGGAACAAGTTGACAAGTTCATCAAGATCTTGAAAAAGAACCAATTTTTAGCTTATATTAGGTAAGTTACACACTATCTTTGCTTAAACAAACAACCTCAACGTATGCAACCAACCATTTCCATTCTGGTTCCTGTTTATCAAGTTGCTCTCTTTATTGAGCAATGTGCGCATTCGCTTTTTCAACAAACATACAACAATATTGAATATATCTTTGTCAATGATGCTTCTCCTGACAATAGCATTGAATTACTTCAGCAAGTGTTGCTCCATTACCCGCAACGAAAAACACAGGTCACTATCATACATCACACAATCAATCAAGGAATTGGAGCAACACGCAATACGCTGTTAAAAGCGGCCAAAGGTGACTATTTAATGTGGGTAGATAGTGATGACTTTATTACCACAAATGCAGTAGAGTTATTAGTTGATGCCATTGCTGTTCAACATGCCGATATAGTCACTTCCGAATGCTATTTCGAGTATCGGGGAACTCCCTCGTCAATCGTTCATTGTAGCAAAACACCCGAGAATAATCTCAAATATATCGATGCGCTGGCCTTTCGTCAAGTTCGCGCTGCTCTTTGGGGAACATTGTCAAAAAGATCAATTTGGATTGATAACAACATTCAAATGGCTGAAAATTTGAATTTTGCGGAAGATTATTACACCACAGTCCGGTTGTTCTATTTCGCCACCACCTTAACAGTAGTTCATCAACCATTTTATTTTTATAATCAGACTAATCAGAATTCTTACACAACAGGACACAAAAAAGAGATGCATTTTCAATCCATTTTTACGCTTTTCAATCATCTGAATCTTTTCTTCGATCAACAAAAGGAGCATACAAAATTTGAAAGATTTTTAGCCAAAGCGCAAATGATGGAGCTTAGTGCGCTTTTATTACACACTACATCTACATTGCGCAAAAAATATGGGCCTGTTTTAGCTGGCTTAACTCAACAATATCCTGAAATCAAACTTCCTTTGACCAAGTGGCAGTTGTTCTTATTACAACTAATTACAAACGGGCATTTCACGATAGCAGACGTTGCATTCCTAATTGCCAAAATTATGCGAAAATTTTTATCCATTCCGTTTTAATTTTGATTGAAAAACAAGATTACTCGCTTAATAACAAAGCTATTCGTAGATCATCCATTTTTAGCAATTGAATCAATGCATATTTTTTACTTTTTCCCGGAAACCGATTCGTACATGTTGCAATGGCAACGAACTCACATTTTTGATGAATTGGAACGAAACGGACACACCATCGAAGTGTTTAATCCCTTATTCAATGCATATTTTTTACTTTTTCCCGGAAACCGATTCGTACATGTTGCAATGGCAACGAACTCACATTTTTGATGAATTGGAACGAAACGGACACACCATCGAAGTGTTTAATCCCTTATTATTTAAGACCATTGAAGAAGCCAACGAACAGTTGCCCAAAACATTACGGCAAAAGGCAGCTTCGATAGATCTTTTTATGAATGCAGCGCCGGAAAAGTTTCTATATAAGGAAACCATGAATGAAGTAAAAAAGATAGGGATTCCTTCGTTGCTCATCTGCTTTGATAATCTACATGCTCCTTTCATTCACCGCGAAATGGCACCTTTTTTTGATCTGGTGTGGCTCACCTCATGGGAAACGCAATCTCTTTTCGAACGATGGCACTGCAAGACTATTTTTCAACCTTATGCAGCCAATCCATACACATTTTTTCCCCATCATACTCATGAAATCTATTCCATCGGTTTTGTCGGAAGACTCTACGATGACCGTGTGAATAGAGTAAATCAGTTGATTAGCAACAACATACCTTGTACCCTTTATTCAGATGGTTTTTTCTCCAATGCTTCATCAACGGAACAAAAAACGCTCACCTATCACGAAACGATCCAATTGCTTTGGCGTTTATCCAAATTCAAAATTGGCAGAAAAGTAGCTTACGGTACCATCAAAAACAAGCTCTTCCCCGAAAACCATCGGTTGATCAACAATGAATACCTTGAACTTAAACCATCCGTTCCTTTTGCCCAAATAAGCGAAATTTACTCCAATCATGCTCTTTCGTTGGGAATCTCAGAATTACGAAATACCTTTGGACTAAAACATCCGGTGCATAAACTTCATTTGCGTACGTTTGAAATTCCAATGTGTGGAGGGTTGCAAATTGCACCCTTTACGGATGAATTAGCCGGTTATTTTGAAGATGAAAAAGAAATTGTGTTATGCAAAAGCAATGAAGAATTTATTGACAAAGCTACCTTCTATCTGAAACCTGCCAACGAACGAATCCGTTTAGAGATGAAAAAAAAGGCACGGATGCGTGCTGAGGCGGAACACACGTGGACCAACCGTTTTGAAAAAGCATTTCAAGCATTATTTGCTCATTGATAAAATCTTCATGAATCCAAAAGTCTCCATATTAGTACCGGTTTACAACACCGCCCCTTTTATTGAAAAATGTGCTCGTTCCCTTTTGGAACAAACATTTGAGCCTATAGAATATCTGTTTTTAGATGATTGTTCGCCCGATAACGCTATTGAGATGCTGCAAATCATCATTGATCAATATCCGGAAAGGGCGCATCAAACAACAATCATTCGCAATGATAGGAACAGAGGATTGGCTGCAGCCAGAAATACATTGATTGACCATGCGACTGGAAAATATGTATTACATGTTGATAGCGATGATTATATTGAACAAGATTGTGTGGAAACACTATTGAAAAAAGCAGAAGAAGAAAATGCCGATATAGTGGTGTCCGATATATTTCGAGAAAAAAAGCACGCTACGACCATTCAAAAAATTCGTTTTAGTCCTGATAAAACAGAGTACATCAATCTTGTTCTCTCAAGTCTTTCTCCTTCCTACAATTGCGGAAAACTTATAAAGACTCACCTTTATCACGAATATCATATCCGATGGGAAGAAGGTCTAAATGTATTAGAGGATTACCACACCTTACCTCGACTAGCTTACTTTGCCAATAAAATTGTCAAAGTTGAAAAACCATTGTATCATTACATTCAGTATAATGAAAATGCATATACAAAGCATTGCAATGAACAATTTCTCACAAACGTCTTTGCAGCCATCAAAATAGTGGAATCTTTTTTTCTTTCACAAGAAGATGCGATACGATATGAAAAAGCGATCAGCGCATTCAAATTAATGACCAAGATAAACAATTTGAAAAATGCAGATAGACAATTACAACAAAAAATATTGAATCTTTATCCTGAAATTCAACTCAATGGCATTCAAGACATGGTCAAATTTTCGTTCATTGATAAACTGCTCTATCAGTTGATGCAAAAAAAAAGATTAACACTGATTTTTATAATTACGTTTGGATTAAATAGTGCCAAAAAAATAAAAAGCACAACTTTTCAGCTGCTTAAAGGGAACGCTTGAGGCCATTAAACGGAGAGAAGAAAAGTTGCAAAAGCCCGAAAATTGCTTTCAGCATCACACCGTTCTTGCCATCTTTTTCGGGCGTTGAGGCGTAAAGTAGTTTTATCTGGTTGTTCCATAAATTGGCGAATAGCCTTGGCCAAATCAGACGGCGAAATATCCACCGGCAAAAGAGTGCCAACCTGCTCATCCACAATCTCTCCCGTTCCTCCTGCATTCGTAGCCATCACCGGAATACCAAACGACAATGCTTCCATGATGGATACCGGAACGCCTTCACTTTCACTCACATTGATAAAAAGATCAACAGGCGTTGCGGCATAATAAGCCAATACTTCGCTGTTCGACTTTTCTCCCAACCATTCGGTCTGAATATAGTCTGGCAACGAAGCTGCGTTCTTTAGAATCGACTGATATAAAGGCCCCGACCCGATATGCGTCCAACGGACAGGAAGATGTAATAATTTCAACGCATCCATTAACAGGGGAATTCGTTTCACCGGAACCATATATGAACAACTTACTAAATGAAACATCTGAGCCGCATTGGCAGGATTCACCCCATGATCGGCCACACCCAGTCGAAACAAATGAGAATGACGAATAAGTGACCGATACTTTGTTTCCAGATATCGTTTCCCGTCGTTGGAAATAAACACCGCATGATCAACTTTTGGCAATAAAATCGATCGAAAAGGAATATATCCACCCTTAAACGCTTCGTAAAGATCCGTACGGTGAAATCGGACGACACTTTTGAACGATTCATGTTCGATTTTCAGTTCAGGAATGAGCAATGCCAATTTATCGCCCCAATAAGAATAGACAACGGTGTGTTCACTCAACAAAGCACGCAGTTCCGCCATCCGTTTTTGATTAGCTACCGAAGCCCGAAAAACCAGTAATGCTGCTGCCCAAACACGCCATTGCAGTGGATGTTTATAGACCGATTTAGCAATCCATTCTTTCAAAGCAAAACCCAACGGGCTTCGATTGAAAAGGCCCGCCATGAAAAGTCGCTTCTGATTTTTGGGATTAAATGAAAGAAATGGAGAATGAACCACCACATTGGAAGCTTGCGGACGAAATGAGCCTTCTCCATGCAACGGGAAAAGATGAACAACATCAAACGCTTCTGCCAAAAATGGCACCTCATTTTCCAAAAAGGTTTCTTTCAAACCATAAGGAAATGAATCAGTTAATACAATCAAGGTGTGATTTGTCGTTATCATAATGACATCTAAATCTCCACCACTGAATCAAAGGAAATGAATGATTTCGTGGGGAATAAATGATTTTTTTTTAGATCACATGAAAATCCATAACCGATGAGTCATTCTGTTATTAAAGGCATTTCATTGTGTCAGGTTCGTTTTGTTTTGTCGATACGTCCTTTCGGACGCCAGATTTCATTCAGAAGATGCCGGATGGCCATCAGCGGATGACTCCATATCATTCTCGGGCCGGCATATCGCATGACTCGCCGCATGCGTTCACGTTCCGAAGGTTTATAACAATGGACAGGACATGTTTTACATGTGGGTTTATTCGGTGCAAACGGACATTTCTGCAAGCGCACGAGGGCATAATCAACCAATTGTTGGCACTCCGCACACAATTCTTCTGATGGGTGATGATGATCATGACAATAAATGCCGATCATGATCTTTATGGTCTGTTGTTCTCGTTCAATAGCCGTCATATTCCTCAACTTTAGCCGTTTCAAAACGACCTTCCAACCTACTTTTTCGGTCGTTTTTGCCCCAAAAAAAACAGGAAGGATTGTCATCAAGAACCTTTTTCCATTTCTTGTTTTAAATAAAAACCGGTAACCGATCGTTCGCATTGAATCAATTTTTCCGGTGTCCCTTGAAAAATTAATTCTCCGCCATCTACTCCACTATCAGGACCAAGATCAATGATATGATCGGCACATTTAATCACCTCTAAGTTATGTTCAATCACCACAACGGTATGTCCACGTTCAATCAATGCGGCAAAAGCATGCAACAATGTTTTAATGTCGTGAAAATGCAATCCCGTCGTTGGTTCATCAAACACAAACAACATGGGAGCCGTTTTTTCTTCGGCCAAAAAAGAAGCCAGTTTAACCCGTTGACTTTCACCGCCTGAAAGGGTGCTCGAGGATTGACCCAATTTAATGTAACCCAATCCAACATCCTGCAATGGTTTTAATCGCTTCACGATACGCTTTTCAGTCAATCCTTTGGACGATGAGAAAAATTCAATGGCCTGATTAACCGTCATTTCCAACACATCAAAAATAGAAGCTCCCTGATATTTTACTTCTAACACATCCGATTTGAACCGTTTACCATGACACTCGTCACAAATCAAGGTGATGTCAGCCATAAACTGCATTTCCACCGTGATCACGCCTTCGCCCTGACACGTTTCACAACGACCGCCTTCCACATTGAATGAGAACGTTGATGGCGTAAAGCCGAATTGTTTGGCTAATTGTTGCTCTGCAAACAAGCGTCGAATCTCATCATACGCTTTCAGATAAGTCACCGGATTGGAGCGCGAGGATTTTCCAATGGGATTTTGATCTACCAATTCAATATCGGAAATAAGATGCAAACTGCCGTTCATTTTCCCAAATGCGCCTGGGCGTTCTAAGGATGTTCCACCCAATTCTCGTTTCACGGCGGGATAAAAAATGCCTTTTACAAGCGATGATTTGCCACTGCCGCTGACACCGGTCACCACCGTCAACACATTGAGTGGAAAACGCACGTTGATGAATTTCAAGTTGTTCTCGGCAGCTCCTTCTATTTCAATATAGTTGTGCCATTTACGACGATATGCGGGAACGTCAATCTTTTCGTGGCCGGTTAAATAGCGAAGCGTAAAAGAGTTAGACGACTTTTCGACCATTTCCTTGCGCACAGGCATCGGCGAAGCAAGCACAATCTCGCCTCCCAATCTACCGGCTCCAGGTCCCAAATCGATAATATAATCAGCCGCTTCCATGATAGCCTTGTCATGTTCCACGACTACCACCGTATTGCCCAAATCTCTTAATTGATGCAATACTTTGATTAATAGATTCGTGTCACGTGAATGCAACCCAATGCTTGGCTCATCCAAAATGTATAAAGAGCCAACTAAACTGCTGCCCAACGAAGTCGCCAGATTAATCCGTTGACTTTCGCCACCTGACAACGTATTGGATAGTCGATTCAGCGTCAGATATCCCAAACCGACATCCAATAAAAACTGAATGCGATTCATGATTTCCACCATTAATCGTTTCGTGATCAGTTGTTCTTGTTGGTCAAGATTTAAAGTCACAAAAAATTCTTTCAATTCTCGAATGGATAAATCAACCAATTCGGTGATCGATCGTCCTCCCACTTTGACCCACTGTGCTTGTTTTTTTAGTCGGGTTCCATTGCATTCGGGACAAACTGTTTTTCCTCGATAGCGTGACAGCAGAACACGATATTGAATTTTATATTGATTTTCTTCCAAAAAACGAAAAAAAGATCGAATACCTTGAAAAGAGGAACATCCATCCCACAATAAAGCTTTTTCGGCTTTACTCAATTGAAAATAAGGACGATGAATCGGGAAACCTACTTCGGAAGCGCCGCGTATCACCTGTTGTTTCCACTCGCTCATCACTTCACCACGCCAGCAGGCAACAGCATCTTCATAAACAGACAATTGTTTGTTGGGAATAACCAAGTTTTCATCTATGCCGATAACGCGACCAAACCCTTCGCACACCGGACAAGCCCCCAGTGGGTTGTTGAAACTAAAAAGCTGTTCGGATGGTTCTTCAAACGTCATGCCATCTGCTTCAAAAGCTTTTGAAAAAAGATAAGACTGAATGGTGTCTTCTTGTTGCACTTCAACAACACACGTGTTTTTTCCTTCAAAAAAAGCTGTTTCGACCGAATCGGCCAGCCGATTTTTCATTGATTCATCGTCCGTCACTTCCAAACGATCAATCACCAACAGCATAGCGACATGCTCATCAATTTTCTTCTCATTCAGCAAATCGTTGATCCGAACATAGCGTTCACCGTATTTTACCCGCGAAAATCCTTGAGAACGGAGCAATTCCAATTGTTGATGCCACGTACGGTCATGATGCAACTGAATAGGAGCCAGCACCATCATCATCGAATGCACAGGCAATTGTTCGGCAAATGCCACGACATCCTCAACCGTATGTTTTTTCACTTCAACGCCCGACACAGGTGAAAACGTCTTTCCGATCCTCGCAAACAACAATTTGATATAGTCATAAATTTCAGTAGAAGTTCCGACTGTCGAACGTGGATTGCGGGTATTTACTTTTTGTTGAATTGCAATGGCCGGTGGAAGTCCTTTAATAAAATCCACCTCAGGCTTACTCATGCGACCCAAAAACTGTCGTGCATAAGCCGAAAGACTTTCCACATAACGACGTTGCCCTTCAGCATACAATGTATCAAAAGCAAGCGAAGATTTTCCCGAACCCGACAAACCGGTGATGACAACCAACGCATTGCGCGGAATTTCTACCGAAACGTTTTTTAAGTTATTGACGCGTGCGCCATGAATCGAAATATTTTCCTCTGAACTCATACCATCAAACTGACAAAACGATTAATTTACAAAGGTAGAGATAAATTGGCGTTTATCCATTGACGGCCAATTCAAAAATACCATGCGCCGAGCGTCGCCTCACCATGTGTCGAGTGCATTATCAGTCAACAATAAGAACAAAAGCAGCTCATCATCTTGGTCGCAATTGGCCAAAAAGCAACGGACAACATGCGAAAACCATTTTTGAGCTCCACTTTCAGGAATAACCGTAGTACAGCAAACATCATGAAACGAGCTGAACATTAATGTGCTATTCACGACATGATCTAATCATAAAAAATGTATTATCTTTGAACAAACTTAAAATGATTACACCATGCAAAAAATGTACAACGAATTCAAAGAATTTGCTTTGAAAGGAAATTTAGTGGACATGGCCATTGCTTTTGTGATGGGTGCTGCATTTGGAAAATTGGTCACCGGTTTTATTGATGGGATCATCATGCCCATTATCGGACAACTCACATCGGGAGTTGATTTTTCTTCGCTTAAAATTGTTTTATCTGCTGCACAACATAATGCAGCCGGTGTCGTTACAAAACCTGAAGCAGCCATTCGTTACGGAGAGTTTATTACCATTTTCATCGACTTTCTCACGGTGGCATTCGTCATGTTTTTGGTCATTAAAGCCATGAACAAATTAAAAAAGAAAGAAGATGCCAAACCTGTTGCTCCGCCAGCACCGACGGCAACTGAAACGTTATTGAAAGAAATCAGAGACTTGCTGAAAGATCAACCTGAAAAGAACGGACAAGGAAGCAACGTGTAATGCAGCAGTGTGAGAAAGAATCACAAAAAAAGAGGCTATTGATCTGATAGCCTCTTTTTATTTTAAAAGGAAAATCCTTTATTTTTCTATACTTAACAAAGCACCGGTGGACGGGTCGATGTGAATCTTCACCGGATTCTTGCCAAACAAGGAAGACGGAAGCGCTTGAACAGAGCCAAATTGAGCCATCGTCACCGTAGCTCTGGCAATGACATTTCCCGATGGATCGTTGAGGGTCACCAACGCTTTGCCCGGAAGGCGATAAAACAACGCATTGTCGCCACCTCGATCACTTCCCGAAGATGGTTTTGGAGTGGTTGCATCTTTCACATTGAGATAATAAGGTTGACCGCTTAAATCGGTGCGACCAACCACCCCGTTTTCATTGGAAAGACGAAACAATACTTCATTGTTCACTTCTTGTGCAGGAATAATTTCATACGTCACGGTAGTCGGAATGGCCACTGTTTTTCCCACAAACAGTTCCATTAAATCATTTTCCGATTGATCCATCTGAGCCAGCATCTCTTTGAGAGCAGCACCATCAGGCACTTTATCCACATTTCCGGTGATCAGACTGATGCGACTGTCACGCAAATTATATATCTGCTTGGCTGCCACTTCAGCCATACGAGCAATGGAATTGGCTTGTAACAAATCTTCCGTTAAAATCAAATTATTGAATTCCAAATTAGGTTTTGCGGGTGGATTTGAAGCCGAAAGATCCACCGGCACCGGAACTGTTTCCGAAGGCACATTCAAGCCGCATAACAATCCATTGGGAGTTAACGACACGTATGAAATGGACGAAGCAGGATCAGGTTTGATAAAAAATGTATTTTGCTCGTCAGGAATCGGTTTTGTTAAAATTTTCACATCCTGCACTGACCATTGAACACTGTTTTTAGTGATCACATCCCGCGTGCCAAGATACCGTTCTGTATATTGATAATAGGGACCAACCAAACGAATGGTTTTTACTGCTTTGATTTGAACCACAATCTCAGTTTTGGGCAAACTGTACGTAATTCCGTTTGCAATGAAAGAGCGATCGCGACTAGTGCTTTGTGCGTGAGTCGATGCTACAAAAAGAGTTGCTAAGAAGAGACTTAAAAATAGTGATTTCATACGATTTTTTTATTTTTTAACAGTAAAGATAGATCGAACTAGCTGAATAACAACCGACTTACGTCTTGTTTGATGACTCGTTTCATGGTTGTATTACGTTGCAAATGGATGGCACTCGAAAAAGAGACTTTGAACAAGAGAAGCATCTTTGGTTGCCAGATAACAATCAGCAAATATAGAAAAAAATTGGCATGAGCAGACTTGCTCCTTATAATTTAACGCCATCTGAGCTGCTCATCAAATTGTGACCTCCTGCGGTGAGCCGAAAAATAAGCGAGAGATGAGTTTTGCTATTTTTTGTATCCTTTTTTGGTGTCAAGACACAAAAGTTGGAAAGTTTAGAACAAAATTCCATGCTGCAGCTTTGATTCACCATTCCTGTTCGCTTTTGGATATGTTTTTTGAGAGTGGATAAGGTCTAAAGAAGATTCAACCCTAAAGCCAACAGAATATTTTCAAGGATCATGAATCTAATCCCATGTTGTTTCAATGTTTGTTGAGAAAGTTATTTTATCTCCATTCATTCTAAACTTCAATCCATCGTCACGTGTTATACAATTTGTGAAACGCTTCACCCAGAAAATCAATTAACGTGCCGGCTGTCAAAAATTCCTGCGCGTAGGTTTCAACAGCCAAATCACCTGCCAATCCATGGAGATATACTCCCAGACGCGCAGCATCAAAAGGTTCATAGCCTTGTGCCAATAATGCCAGAATAATGCCTGTCAATGCATCACCGCTGCCGGCAGTTGCCATGCCCGGATTGCCGGTTGAATTGAACCACACCTCCCCGACTGTGTTGATAACAGCCGAATAAGCGCCCTTCAGTACCACGATGCATTGATGATCCACAGCCCATTGACGCGCATTTTCAAGTCGTTCCATGCTGGTGGACGATTTGCCTGCCATACGATCAAACTCAATAGGATGGGGAGTCACAATAGCATTTGTAGTCAATAAACTGCTCCAATCAGGATGCAAAGCTAAAGCATTCAGCGCATCAGCATCCAACACCATGGGACAAACGGCATTGGTCAACAACTCTTCCATTGCCTTGATGGTTTGCGAATGAGTACCCAATCCACACCCAATGCCGATGGCATTCACTTTCTCACTGACATTGATGTGAGTTACGCGTTCGTCATGTTGATCAGCCGCCACCATCGCTTCCGGTAAGACTGTGTGCAAAACAGCCTCTCCGCCGGCAGGCAAATGAACGGTCAGAAGACCGGCACCGCTATGCAAACAAGCTTTGGAAGCCAACACAACCGCTCCAATTTTTCCACGACTTCCGCCAATCATCAACGCATGTCCAAAATTTCCTTTGTGAGCAAATTTCGATCGTTTACGCAACATCCCTATCGCAGCCGAAAGATCAGTCATATAATAAGCTGTTTCGGCATTGTTAATGGCCTCCATACTTAATCCAATGTCCAGCAAATGCCATTCTCCGATGATTTCTTCATGTTCGGCAAAAAGAAAAGAGAGTTTTGGCAATTGAAAAGTCAACGTGTATGTTGCATGGATACACAAATCGGGATCAACCACAAAAGAGGCATCTGCCGATAAACCAGAAGGAATATCGATGGAAACGACTGTGGCACCGGAATTGTTGATCATGGAAACACAGTGTGCAATAATGCCTTGTAACGGACGATTTAATCCTGATCCGAACAAACCGTCGATGACCCAATCGGAAGCCTTGATCTCCACGTTGGTACTATCGCTGAGCACTTCAATACATTCCACATTCGGCAAACCCATCAAATCGTTCTTGGCCTGCTGACACGTTTCCGAAAGGGTAACGTGATGATGACAAAAATAGGTAGTCACCGAATAACCTTCTCCGATTAAATTTTTTGCAATGGCAAGAGCATCTCCTCCATTGTTTCCATTTCCGGCCAACACCACCACATGCGTTCCTAAAGGAAGTCTTTTCAACAACCAATGGGTGGCCACTGAAGCAGCACGTTGCATCAATTCGTAATCAGAAATGGAATTCACTTCCATGGTGTACGCATCCACTTTCCGGATGGCATTAGCAGATAATATCTTCATAACAGGCTTTTTTATCAGACGCCTTCATGATGTTGAACGGTCAAACGATCGTTCTTGCAGGCTGTCAGTCGTTGTTAACAGATGTTTTGTTACAAAGATAAAACAGATTTATAAAATTCCAACCGTTGTGTTTCAAAAGAATCAGGGAATTCGAAGAACAACAGGTTGACAATCTTCATCGGTCAGAGTCAACATTTCATGACAGCTCCTTTGAATCACGATTTTCTCTTACCCTGCAGCAAAAGATGAACAGCTTCATCCATGGAGCCGGCTTTGATGACCGAATGCGCATTGACAAAAAAGATTTCATCCGCATTTTCAATCGTGTTTAACCGATGTGCGATCACAATTCGGGTGGTCGATTGAGGCAGTTTTCTCAAAATCGTTTCCAATAATTGCTCCGTCATGGTATCAATATTGGCGGTGGCCTCATCAAGAATCAACAATTCAGGTTGGCGCAACACCACGCGAATGAAGGCAATCAATTGCTTTTGACCTAGACTGATACTTTCACCTGCCGATTGAATGGGCGTTCCTAATCCTTTTTCAAAGCGACTCAATAAATCACTTAACCCGGCATCTTGCAATAAATGCAACAATTCGAGATCTGAAAGATCCTGATAAAGAGCATTCCCATACAAAATGTTTTCTCTTAACGAGCCGGTAAAAAGGATAGGATCTTGTAAGATGACGCCAATTTTCTGACTACGAATCTCCACAGGCATGGATCGAAGATCGACGCCATCAAAGAAAATGGTTCCTTCCGTTGGATCGTACAAGCGCGATATCAACGAAGCAGTCGTTGTTTTGCCTCCGCCCGTGGGGCCGACAAAGGCGTACGTTTTGCCTCGTTCCAAATCAAAACTCACATCATGAAGCACTTCTTCCCCATTAGGATATGAAAAGGAGACATGACGAAAAGACAATAAGCACGATGAATTTTCGCGCATCGAAGTTGGATACAGCGGTAAATTGCTTTCTAATCGGATGATTTGAGCAATTCGATCCCATCCGGCCAACGCTGTTTGAAAATTTGCCCATAGCACAGCCAGTTGTCGAAGAGGATTGTAAAATTGCGTTACATAAGCCAAAAAGCTGATCAACAAACCAATGGAAAATTGCCCGATGCTAATCAGATAAATACCAAAAGCCAACACAATCAGTTGACCAAAATTTGAAAACAAGGTGTAAACCGGCATAAAAACCATGTTGGCAATTCCTGATCGAACGGTTTTCCGATAATTTTCACGGTTGACCTCGTCAAAACGTTCTTTGAAATAATCCCTCCGATTAAATGCAACAATCACTTTGAAATTCTGCAAACTTTCCTGTACTTCAGCACTTAGCAACCCGGTTGTTCTCAACGCTTCTCTATTTCGATCTTTTACCCAATGCGAGAGACTTCTGGTGTAAATCCACAACAAAACAGCAGGTGATAAGGTAGCCAACCCAAGCCTCCAATCAATGGCAAGTAAAAAAACGGCTGCGCCCGTCATGGTAAAAATACTACTCATAAACTGCACAAATGACTGCGAAAAAAATTGATTGATCTTATCCGTATCGTTATTGAGGCGCGAAATCAAATCGCCCGCTTTGTTTTGATGAAAAAATTCGATGGGAAGTTCTTGCAACTTATTGAAAAGCCGATTTCGCAGACTAAAAAGCATCTTTTGACCCACTCTACCCATTAATTGAGCTTGTGCATAGCCACTGAAAAACGCCAAGATAAAAACAATAAGTAACAACACAGCCGAACGAATGACTCCGTCATACTGTTTGGTGACAATGTATCGATCGACGGCATGACCAATTAAATAGGGACTGATCAAGGTCAATCCGGCATTGATCAAAATAAACAACAGCGCAACGTAAAGATTTCGACGCTCTTCATCAAGCAACGTCAGCAATCGCCGAAACGTTCCGAAAGCACCCTTGTTTTCAGGCTCATGCTGATCGGCCGACAAATTCAACCGATAATGGATTGGCTCTTCCTTTATTTGATCAGGAACGGATGGAACTCGTTTCATAAGTTTGAATACTCTTCTGCGAATTAAACAATTGCACATACTCCGGACTGGATTGCATCAACGCATCGTGAATCCCTTCAGCCAACAGTTCGCCTTCTTCCAACAAAATGATATGATCAAAATCACGAATGGGCGCAATCTTTTGAGTCACCACCAACAACGTAAGATCCGGATAATTTTTTGAAATGTTCTCTAAAATCTTGCGTTCCGTGTGCAAATCAACCCGTGCCGTAAAATCATCCAGCAGCAAAATGGCAGGATTTAACGCCAACGCTCTTGCCAGCATAATGCGTTGCTTTTGACCACCCGACAAACTGGTGCCTCGTTCACTGACCATCGTTTCCAAACCCAGTGGCAACCCTTGTATAAAATCATGCAATTCAGCCGTCTCAATCGCCTTCATCATGGCCTCGTCCGTAATGCTGGCGTTGAAAGCAATATTTTCGCGTAAAGTCATGTTAAACAAAACACTATCTTGAAAAACAGCGCTGATTTGATGCTGCAATGACAGTGGATCAATCGTTTTCAGGTCAATGCCGTCAAACAGAATCGTTCCTTGAATGGGTTCAATCAAACCAATCAATAAATAGACTAATTGCGTTTTGCCGGCTGCTGTCGGCCCAATAATGGCTGTTCGTTCGCCGGCACGAATAGTCAGTGAAATATGCTTCAACACGGGATGATCTCCGTAACACACATAAACGTCGTTCAAAGCGATGTTTCCTTTTAAATGAGCCTGAAGCTGACCTTGTTGAGCCGTTTCTTCAGCCTTCAGCACCTGTTCAATGCGACCGTACGCAACGGACGCCTGCACAACAAAGTTGCTGATAAAACCAATCACAATGATAGGAAAAACCAACAATGAAAGGTATGAATTGAACGCAGCAAAATTGCCCAACGACATGCTGCCATGAATAACAAAATGACCTCCAACCGCTAAAATAACAAGAGTTGCCAAATTACTGATAAACAACACCATGGGAATGAGCACCGCAAAAAGCCGAAGAATGGCTATACCAATGTTTCGAGATTGAGTGTTGGCATCGAGAAATTTTTCATATTCAACCATTTGAGCATTCAAAACCCGAATTAAAGCGGCTCCTAAAATACTTTCATTGATGATCTTATTCAACCGATCAATCAATTCACGATTCATTTTGAACAACGTTCTGACCTTTTTCATCACCAGCCAAAAGGTGACGCCTATCAACGGAATAATCATTAACACCATCGTCGCTAATTTCCAATCAATTGAAATTAACAAAAAAGAGGCTCCAACGATAATGAAAACCGACGAAACAAGCGAAACAATGGCCGTTGAAACAAACATTTTCACAGAATCAACGTCAGAAGTCAGGTTGGTCAACAACTTCGACGGATTGGCTTGCTGAATAAAGGCATAACGTTGACGAGAAATTTTGTCAATGATCCTGGCTCGAAGATCTCGTGCCACTCTTTCGGAAGCAATCGTTTGTAAAATTCCTTGGAAAAAAGTGAAAACTAAAATAATCAACGAAGCACCGACAAATTCCCATACCACTTTGGGATAGGAAAAAGAGCCTTTGGAAAAGTCATCAATGGCATGCGCAATGATTTTTGGAATGATTAAATTGACGCCATTGCTCAGCAAAGCAAACGTTATTAAAATAACTAAGAGCAGTTTATACGGTTTCAACAACGTCATCAGTGACGGTTTGTTTTTTTTCTCGGATCCGATCGAATGGGTATTCTTTTTCCTCATAGCCACATCAATTGTCGCTTTGCAAAATAAAATGCAAAGGTAAGCATAAAAGTGCCGCTCACCCTGTTCCACCCTCGTTGCCTGAAGAAAACCGCAAGCAGACCCAAAGAACTGATGACCATAAACGTTAGCTCATTCCCATTTATCTTTGGCTTTCGCATCCGCTTTGGTTTGCCACTGCATGTTGTCGGGAGAGTCACTACCACCTTTTTTCAACGGAACAATGTGATCAATCACATATCCGGGACGGCCATGAGGATAGCCCGTTCTAACCATAAATTCATGACGGGCGCTGCTGCTCCGTTTAATGCGACCATGCTTATCTCGGCTGACACCCGATGCATAGGTTGTTTTGTGCCTTCCCGATGTAAAATGATACGGATGACGAGATGAATATCCCGCGTTTCGGGACGAATGGTAGTGAGATTGACTTCTTTTGGAAAAAGACGCATGATAGGTTCGTGGATGATAGGATGAAGAACGCGTGTAATGCATCGTTGTGTGACTTCTTCCATACGTCCTGCGCGCATCGACCGAATGGGTAACGCCCAAAAACAATCCAAAAATCAGAATAAAATAAAAGAAAAATCGCTGTTTCATGGCTTTAACGTTTAGTGATCACTCAATCTAAATAAATTGACTCAATTGGAAAACAACGTTGTAAAAAGTGACTCCCCTGCAGAAAAGTCGGAGCCAACAGTGAAAGTATTAAATGGTTTCGTTTACTCACATCGTATGATTAGTCAAAATAGGGGGTCATTGTTCAATTCAGGAAATTGGATTTTCCCTTTGTCATCCACTTTCCATTGTGGAGCTTCAACGCTGTCAAATACTTTAAAACCAATATCTAAACTATGATTTTCGAGCGTTTCTTCGTTATCGAGATTGTTCGCTCTGATAAAATCTTGTAGTTCTCGTAAATTGTTGAATTGTATTAGTGGTTTGGTTTCAGTGCCAATCACTGTGAATCCTGCTTTAATAAATTCTTCCATTGTCTGAATCTTGATTTTAGGATTGATAGGATTGTATTTAGGATTAAATACTTTCTGGTATTGCAAACTATTTGCTCCGAAATGGATAAGCAAACCAAATGTTTT
>Ga0078972_1001671_pt1 | contig 80674 bp, 34 predicted proteins | sample YelNatPaOPGAMG01_FD_67568 | JGI IMG/M metagenome (GOLD analysis project Ga0078972, IMG submission 67568) | Hot spring thermophilic microbial communities from Obsidian Pool, Yellowstone National Park, USA - OP-RAMG-01 (SPADES assembly) (version 2) | ecosystem: Environmental > Aquatic > Thermal...
TTTCTTTGCATAATATCATCTTAAAATTGGATACATAAAAAATCTCACATTAAGTTTCACCACGCTTTAGAATAATTACATTAGTCATACCACGTCTTCTTCTTTCAACAAGACCTTTACCCTCCAATTTATCAAGAATTCTTGTAACCTTAACTTTTGTGAATTTTGTTTTATCAACCAAGTCTGATTGAAATATAGTTCCTTCAGATTCGATTATTTTATCAAAAACCAATCTTTCATCATCACTTAGTTTGTTCCGTATTTTTTGATAGTATTCCTTTGTAATATTCTTTGGCTCAATTTGTGGTCTGATTGTTTTAATTTTTGTTACTATTTTCTCTTCCTTACCAAAAAATATCAAGTATAACCCAATTATTATAATAAAAATCATTATTCCTAGGCTTACATTTGTTTGGAAATTAATAGTTCCCCACATTGGACAAGAAGGACCATGCTGACATGCAGTATTTACAATATCGGTAGCGCTCTATTAAATGAGAATATTATAAACCCTATCAAAGCAGCAATTCCTATTATCAAAATTCCTACAATTCTGTTCTTCATATCTATAGCATTAATTTTTATTCTTTAAAATTTTTTAAATCTTTCATTTTGCTACCATACTTAAGCTAATATTTAAAAATTTATATGCAAATAGATCTTCTGCACCAAGCATAGCATTTTTTGTGATTCTAACATCTGAAAAACCCATCAACTTTGCTGCCTATTGAAATTTTATAAAATTTTCTTCTGAGATTTGGTCTTAATTTTTAAAACATTTTTCGCTAAAATTAATTCTGTTATTAAAACAATCCCTGCCCAGGCTGAAACAGAAAATACTGTCATTGGCAGACCAACACTTATCATTTCTGGAATAATCTCAGATATCCCTGCTGTTAAAAATGGCGGGTATAGTGAAATTTCCCTATGTGCAAGATGTTCAACAACTAGCATCACGACAGCCCCCCATAGCATCATATTGAGCCATTCTATATGCCATTTTTTGGGAAAAATTTTTCTGAAGAATGTTGTTATTATGCCAAGAGACATAGGCACTAAAAAACAAGCCATCATTCACCTCCTCTCTTTAATGAAATTGCTACGTATATCTCCCATATTATGAAAATGGGTATAAGCATAACGATTCCAAGTACGGTAGAGTTTGTGATCATACCGTCTGTTGTCATTTTTATGAACTCACCGCCATCATAGCCAATTATGTGATCTATGAGTATCATTATTGTTGCTCCCCAAAGCATCAAACTCAAAAAACCCAATTTATACTTCTTCGGCGCAAAAAACCATACTGCGGTTGCACCAATCGCTGCTATGCAAGTTGTTATTAACCACATTTTTTCACAGTAGCAACTTTTTAATTTTTTTGCTACTATAGTATTTAACCGGAGATATATAAATATTTATGCTGTATAACTATTGGCTCATAAGGTGTAAATAAATATGAAAAAAAGGGTCAACAAGTCCGATAAATTTATATTTCTGGTGTTACTTTTATAAATTAAGGTGCTACCATGGTTGTGGAAAGGGTTGGCGTGTCTTTTGAACCAGAACTGCTCAAAAAATTTGATGTATTGATAAGAAAAAAGGGTTATAATAATCGCTCAGAGGCTATAAGAGATCTTATAAGAAAGATGCTCATCGAATCTGAGGTTAAAGAAAATGGCGTAGAAGTCATCGGTGCCATCGGTATCATTTACAATCATGATAAAGGAAACGTGACGAATAGATTACTGCACCTACAACATCAATTTTCTAGAAATATACTATCAACAGCTCATATTCATATGAATAAGCGCACATGCTTTGAGGTATTAATAGTGAGAGGTAGTTTTAAAAAATTGAAAAATCTCGCAGATAATATAAACGCATTAAAAGGTGTGAATAACGGAGAGTTGTTCATAGCAACAAAAATTAAGTCATAAAAATTTAGCACCCTTTATCGATTTTTTCAAATGGCGCTAATACATATTTGCCATCTTTTATTTCCAGATATTTTTCAGAGAATGAAGGGTCTGTAACTATTTTTATATTCAATCCTTTCTCCTTAGCCTTATTCACTTCTTTAACAGCAAATTCCAAAATTTTATAGCATACTTCTGGCGTCATGTGTGGTGGATTTACAGAACCTCTTCCTTCAAAAGCTCTGTAGATTTCGTGTTTGCTCCTAAGATCTTTGAGATATTTTGATTCGTACCATTTTTCATCATAATGACCTCCATGTACAATCTCTCCATTTGGTCTGATTGAAGCGAATTTTTCAGAGCAGGAGAACGGAACTCCTGGCAAAAGCCTTAATACATTCATTGACAAATAATTTGGTTCAAGACTTATCGCGAATTCGATAGATTTTTTTGCATCTTCAAGATCATCAGGTATGAATATTGGCTTATCATCTTTTATAACCCTTTTCGCTGCACCAAATATAAGGAAAACACTACTTGGCAAACCTGCTTCACTCATTGTTTTATACACATGTTTTGCGCTCAGTAAATAATTTTTAGGATCTCTTGTTTTGTTCATTCCTAAAAGGACTTCTGGCACCCCTGATTCCACACCACAGAACATGTATACGCAACCAGAATCCTTCATGATATAGAGCAGTTTCTCATCAACAGCATCAACCCTTGTGTTACAACCCCATTCAAAACCAAGATCTTTAATCATTTTACATATTTCTATTACCCTTTCTCTATTGTTTGTAAATGTTGAATCATCAAAGTATATAGCTTCGTATCCGTCCTTTTTTAACTTCTCAAGTTCTGCTCTTAGATGCTCAAGAGATCTTTCCCTCACAGCTTTTCCTGTTCTTGATTCACAGCAGTAGTTACATGCATACGGACAGCCTCTTTCTGTTAAAACCTGAGCTGTTTTTTTACCACCAAATATATCAAAATTGTATGCTGGATCAAAGTGAAGCCTCAAAGGAGGAGGATATTGATTAACATCTATCTTATCTCTATGCCCTGTAAAATTAACCTTGCCATTTTCTAAATAAGCTATCCCTTTTATCTGATCTTTTTTTAAACCACCTTCAACATATCTCATTATATCCAAAATTGTTTCCTCTCCCTCACCTATCACATGTATGTCGACATATGGATGAAGTTCAACTGTTTCTTTCCAGCCAAAAGTTTCATGAAAACCACCTTTTACAACAGTTATAGATTTGTCAATGTCCTTCGTTTCTTTTGCTATTTTGTTTGCTATGTCAGCATTTAAACTCAGGTTTGTTATACCAACAACAGAAGGTTTATATGATCTTAATTTTTCTTTATAAAGTTCTTCTATTGTTTTATCATAAACCCCCTTACCAATAACATCTAAATCAATAATATCGCATTCGTATCCCTTTTCACGTAGAACCGCAGCTAAATAATCAGGAGCCATAGTCTTTCCAGGATATGTCCTTTCAGGTAATGGGGGCACCACGAACAAAACCCTTTTCTTCATTTTTTCACCAAAAAGTAATTACTAATAATTATATATAAAATTTATTTTTAATTTTTTTAACAAAATGACAAATTTATAAATATATAAGTAGAATTGATAAATATGTGTGATTATGCACACAGGAGATAATGATATGCGCTATAAACTTGATGCAAAAGATAAGGCAATACTTTACGAACTTGACAAAAACGCCAGACAATCCTATTCAAAAATAGGTAAAAAACTCAGGCTTAGCAAAGAAGTTGTTAAATACAGAATTGATAGAATGATAGAAAGCGGTCTTATTGTCAGATTTCACACCGTTATAAATTATTTTAAGTTAGGTATTGTAAAATACAAACTCTATCTCAAGCTTACAAATGTTAATAGGAAGAAATTGGAGGAAATGGGCCAATATTTCAAAAATCACAAGAAAACAGAGTGGGTTGTTACATGTACAGGCAAGTGGGATATGATCATAGGATTTCTTGTACATAACATAAACGAATTGGATGAGGAAATTCAGGATATATCAAACAGATTTGCTCAGTATATACATGATAAGGCGGTCACAGCAACACTATATCTTGGACATCACGTAAGAGAATTTTTGGGAAGAAGCGAAGGAAAACATAAATTAAAAGTAGTGTACCATACAACAGCAGATAAAAGAGAAGAAGTAGATAAGATTGATATCGAGATTTTAAAAATTCTAACAAACAATGCTAGAATCTCTACAACAGAGATAGCAAGAATGTTGAATCTCACACCAAGAATTGTCCAGTACAGAATAAAGCAACTTGAAAAAAAACAAATAATTCTTGCGTACAAAGTTCATTTAGATCCAAGAGTGATGGGAAATATATTTTGTAAAGCATTAATGTACCTCAAAAGTGTCACAAAAGAGAGGCTTGACGAGTTTGTTACATACTGTTCTTCTCTTCCTCATGCAGTTTGGCCACAAAGGGTGATTGGTACATGGGATTTTGAACTTGATTTTGAGATAGAAAGTTATGACAAATTCCAGGATATAATGCTCGAATTAAAAGAAAAATTTTCGGATATGATAAAAGATTACGATTTCATCATTGTTTCGAAAGAATTCAAGCTTGATTTCTTTCCTGGAGCCTATCCCACATTTCGGGCTTAAATTCAATAGACATACGTCTAATTTTGCAAAAATTTTAGAAAAAAATAGGTAAGTTATCCTTTTAACTAGGACTTGTCAGGGTATTGGGGATCGTAGGCTGAGTGTCTCGCAAAAGCTTGACACGTACACCCCGATTCCATCAACCCTGTCGTCTACAGGACCTTCCTTCTCGCACCGTTTGTCGCCAAACAGTTTGAGAAATGATCGCCTCTTTTTGGGGCTGGCTTCAGGCTTAGGTAAGCGACTGCATAGACCCGTGTAAAAAGCAGTCCATGCTGCCTATGCTTTCAGCCTTTATCCATTATGGCGTGGCTACCCGGCGTTGCTTTCACCTGGCTTGCTTCCGCAAGCAAAGATTGTGACAACCGGTACACCAGAGGCCACGACGCTTCGTTCCTTTCGTACTAAAAGCATCTTCCCCTCAGGCGATCAGCACCTCCAGCAGATAAAGACCATACTGGCTCGCGCCGTATTTAACCCAGCTAACGTGGCTCTTTAATGAGTGAACACCTCCACCCTTGGGCGCTTACGGAAGCCGTTTCTTTTCCTTAAAGGCCTTCTTTTTGAAGAAAGGCTTATGCTGCACGCCCAGGAAGAGCCGAGCCGACGGCGGAGAAGCAACGAGCGGGGTCGATAGGGACTCTCACCCGCCACGACTCCATTATCCCCGTGGTAGCTTTTCTGTCAGAGCTAACCCCCACTAATGAGGTATAGCGGATCGCTAGGCCGCGCTTTCGCGTTAGGATTCCTTACTGTGGAGAATCCTATCAGGCTGGCTTTTGCCCTTACACTCTACTCTCGATTTCTGACCGAGATGAGCCAACCTTAGGGCGCCCTTGATATCTTTTCAAGGGCGTACCGCCCCAGCCAAACTGCCCATCTGCTGCTGTTTCCCGAAGGATAAGTGATATAATAACGATAGGGTGGTGTTACATTGGCGCCTTCACCAGAGCCAAAACCCTGGTTGCAGTGCTCCCACCTACGCTATGCAATCGTTGCTATATCACAACAACAGACTGCAGTAAAGCTTTCCGCTGGGAGAGGAACTAAATGATTGATTCTATCCATAGTGGATAGATAAGGAGCATTATACCAAAGTTTTTTTGAAAACTAATATTTTTGAAATATGTTTTGGGTTTTCAAGCGAATTATGCTCAGCATTTTTCAAGCATGTATTTTTGCAAGTAAACTGAAAAATCCGCATGCCAAGCCACTGAGAAAATGTGATATTTCTTTTTTTCCAATAGAAACTCCTAGTTCGATTTTTTCTGTACAACTTCTCTTGTAAACTCTTAGCGTTTTGTTGTACAATTTTGATTACTTCTATCTTTTCCTGAGTATATCACTTGATATGTCCTGCTTTTTCATACAGTTTTAAGCAACCATCTCCAAGATGAACTCCGGTTTCATACGCTAACAGCTGGATTCAGATATTATTGGAGAAGCGGGCTTATCTGGTGCGCCCGCTGATCGTTTTATGTTCCTCTACCCATCAACGGGGTCTTCTCGTCCCGCTGGAGGACTCCTGAGTATGCACAGGAAAGTTTATTTCACTGGGCGCTAGCCCGGGACAGTAGGGATCTCGTTAAGCCCTTGATGCAGGCCGACAATTAATCGGCAAGGGATTACGCTACCTTAAGACGGTCAGAGTTACCGCCGCCGTATCAGCCTAAGATTTAGCCAAAAAGCTAAATCCTAGATTACCGGGGCTTCACCTGGTTGGAACCAGATTTAACACACCGGCACTGGGCAGGCCTCAGGAAGTGTACAAGACGTTTCCGTTTAGCACTCCCCTACGTTTTTGTTTTCTGCCAACTGACACAGATTACACCTGCGTCAAGCTGTAAACAGTCGGACCCCCCTTGTCACTGCGACCTACTACTCCTAGCTGAGCTAGAAGAGTAGGCACCGGTTCTACCGAAGATACCCGGCCAATTTGCCGAGTTCCCTGGGCTAACTTCTCCCAATACGCCTTCGCCTTTTCAGCGAGGGGCACCTGTAACGGTTCTTGGTACGGTCACGAAAAATCCGTCCTGATTCCATTTTCACGGGTTCCAGGAATCAGCCAAACTCCCATACGGGAGCCATTCTAAGCTTCGCCTACTTCTCGTCATTACAACACTCCATAGGCTTCGCTTATTAGCTACTCGCGTAGTTGGCCTATCCCAAAACGTCTGGAATCAGGCTTGTGTCGCCACACGTATTTTCGTGGTGCAGGAATATTAACCTGCTTCCCTTTCGGCAAACTCCAGTTGGGGTTTGCCTTAGGACCGACTAACCCTCAGCCGATGATCGTTGCTGAGGAACCCTAGCCCTTCAGGCGGTTGAGATTCTCACTCAACCAATGCTGTTACTATTGGCAAGATTCTTGTTTCTGATAGGTCCACTCACCCTCACAGGCAAGCTTTTTCCCTATCAGAACACCCCCCTACCACCACTTTTCGTGGTCCAGGGTCTCGGTAGCTTGCTTAGTCCCGTCCATTTTCAAGGCCTTCAATCTGGGTGGGTAAGCTATTACGCACTTTTTAACGGATGGCTGCTTCTAAGCCAACCGCCCCACTGTCTCTGATTGAAGACTCTTTTCCTCACTTAGCAAGCATTCCTAGCTTACCGCACTTGCATATTTTGCCTAAGTGCGGATTCGCTTTTAGGGACCTTAACCCTGGTCTAGGTTCTCTCCTTCTCGGACACCGAGCTTACCCCAGTGCCCCCACTCCAGCCTTCTACGGTGATTATGGATTCTGAGTTTGACAGGATAACTGGGAATTTCTTCCCTTGGTTACCCAATCAGTATCTTTACCCCATAATCTACCTCAGGCCAGGCTGAGCCCGACTCACTTCGAGGGGAACCAGCTATCGCCGAACTCGATTGGCTTTTCACCCCTAGTCCCCGGTCACCCGGAAGGTTTGAATCCCATTGACGGTTGCGGGCCTCCATCCAGCTTTCGCTGGACTTCACCCTGCCGAGGACTAGATCGTCCGGCTTCGGGTCTTATCCCTGTGACTTAGGGCACTTTCATACCCAATTCCCTCGCATCTTGCGATGCTGCGGAATCTTCGCTTTCGCTACGGCTACTTAAGCCAACTTAGGCCTTGCCTAAGGATAGTTTGCTTTAGCCTCGCCACAGAGATAAACTCCTTGCCCAGTGTTTCAGAACTGACGATATGACCAAGCGTACTTGGCCATATCTACCTATGGTTGTATGGTTTCAGGCTCTTTTCATCTCCTGTTAAGGATGCTTTTCAGCTTTCCGTCACCGTACTAATACGCTATCGGACTCAAATTATATTTAGGATTGGAGGTTAATGCCCCCCATCTTCCGACTGGATATCCAACCAGCCGTACTCTGGATTATCCGAGATCCTCTTCTCTTACGTCTACTGGGCTATCACCATCTATGGCGGAGTTTTCCAACTCACTTCGACTTTGAGAAGTAGGACCCCATATGGATAATCCCAACTTCACATCCCTTTCTGGTCTCACAGAAAGGTTCAATTTGTCCTGTTCCCTTTTCGGTCGCCCTTACTCAGGGAATCGCGGCACATTGTAGCAGGTAAATACCCGACAATGTGCACAATTTGCTTTCTTTTCCTGCGCCTACTAAGATGTTTCAATTCAGCGCGTCCCCGTTCAAGTTTTACCTTGAACAGCCGAAGCTAGGATGTCCCATTCGGGGATCTTGGGTTCAACGCCTGCATGCGGCTACCCCAAGCTTATCGCAGCTTGCCACGCCCTTCTTCGGTATTTGAGCCAAGCCATCCACCATACAACGTCAGCAGTCCTTCTAGTCAGGATAACTTACCTATGGGAATCATTAAAGGGTTCTTTTGGTGTTCACCACATCATAACTGCAAACAGGTGAGTAAATCCACCTCGACTTGCAAGCTCCGAAGTTAATTAAACTTTATTATCATCACCCTTCTCTTTTCGGCCCACCATTCAAAAATGGTGAGCGTCATATTGCACACATAAGCACTTTATACACTGTTCAGAATCAGAAGATATATGTTGTTGCCAACTACATCCTGCAACCTTGCCACCTGTCACGAAGCAAGGCAGACTCTGAACAGTGAGTAGTTGCCTATGAATGACTATGAATGATCCTTAGTAATACATTAATTTAATGCATATTTGAATATATAAGCTTTTATTTTCAGAGTGTTAACCAGGAGGAAATATTTTTTATCCTTACCTTCCACTTTCAAATAAAACTAAAAAATGATGGACCGAGTGGGATGTTCACATAAACCATGTTTTGATATGGTAGCTTTTTAAGAAAAGCTAAGCTTTGAACCCACGGCCTCTCGCTCTCTTGAAATTGCCATCTCAAAACCTATCGGTTTTGAGCTGCAAGGCGAGCGATCTTTAGCTACCTTTTACAAGTTTTATGCCTCACCGATCTTTTGAAAACGGCGGAGCCTTTTGTAAAAGAGCGGTAACCGCTGATCTATCGGCCCATCTAATTTTGTATGCAGGAACCAAAAGTTTTATGATTCGTTAAAATAAGGAGGTGATCCAGCCGCACGTTCCCGTACGGCTACCTTGTTTATCGAACAGTGAGACGGTAATCTGACTATAGTAAACCTCTGAAGGCACACAAAATCTCATTCATTCAGAAAAGTGTTTGAAAACTTTTCTGTCAGATTGCCCATCTCACCATTTTACGACTTAGCCCTCCTCGCAGAAACTAAGTTCGACTCTACCAACAGGATAGAGCCTCACTTAGAATCTACTCGGATGGCTTGACGGGCAGTGTGTGCAAGGAGCAGGAACGTATTCGCCGCTGTAGTTTAGGAAGTTTTTGCTGAATATTTTTCGCAAAAAGCTTCATGCTAAACAGCGACTACTAGGGATTTCGACTTCACGAGGGCGAGTTGCAGCCCTCGATCCGAACTAGGGGTAGATTTAGGGATTAGCTTTACCTTTCGGTATCGCAACCCATTGTTCTACCCATTGTAGGCCGCGTGTTACCCAGAGGATTCAGGGCATACGGACCTGCCGTGGCCCACTCCTTCCTCTGGCTTATCGCCAGCGGTCCCCTATGAGTGGACACAATTTAATTGTGTTACCAACATAGGGCGTGGGTCTCGTTCGTTACCTGACTTAACAGGACGCCTCACGGCACGAACTGACGACGGCCATGCACTACTTCTCAGCTTGTCTGGTAAGGTCTTCAGCCTGACCTTCAGTGCAGACGTGCGTAAGAACCTTACGCAGCATTTTCTGCTGTTTGAGGGGCAGAAACCCACTTCAAATGTTTAAAAGCACATTTTTTGGAAATAGGTGAAACAAAATTTCAACATAATTTCTCTGTACCCGTCACTATCAATCAAACCCTCTATAACATCATTTTTTGTACACATGGTTTTTACTAGTTGTTTAGAATGATCTTCTCGTGAACATTCAGAAAGTATCTTAACCAGTAGATGCCTCTAGATCTCTGCTCAAAGATATTGCCATCTCCTATGTAGAATACTATCAGCCTCTCTGTTGGTACTATTTTTGAAATGTCTGAACATTTTTCATACTTTATTTTAATTTTGTGCTACAAATCTTACCGGTAGTGATTATGGGTTTCCACCTCGCCTCTGGTAAGGTTCCCGGCGTTGGGTCCAATTAAACCGCAGCCTCCACCCCTTGTGTGCTCCCCCGCCAATTCCCTTAAGTTTCAGCCTTGCGACCGTACTCCCCAGGCGGCCCACTTAACGCTTTCGCTTCGAAACTAGGAGCCCACGAGAGACTCCTAACCATCTAGTGGGCATCGTTTACAGCGTGGACTACTGGGGTTTTTAGGAACTTTTCTTTTGCTTGAGATTTTCTTTTTAAGAAAAGCTCAATCTAATCCCATTTGCTCCCCACGCTTTCGTCCCTCACCGTCGGATCCGTTCCAGCTGAGCGCCTTCGCCATTCACCCAGCAGGAGCCATATTTGATAAAATTCTTAATTTTTTCTAGATGCAAAACCATGATTTTTTTATTCAGGTGATTCAACATTTGAATTATTTGTAAAAGATATTTGTGTGGAGTTTTTGGAATCTCTGAAATTTCCTTTATCATTGAACATCGTATTCTTCTTATATTTTATGACTCACTGCTGACAGGTGGTCCTCTTGGGATTAAAGGAGGATAAGCAGAAGACGTTTTAACGTCAGTTGCATTTTACCCCTACCCCAAGAATACCCTCAGCCTCTCCCGGTCCCAAGTTTGACAGTATTCCTGGCGCGCCTGACAGTTTGCTGTCAGATTTCACCAAGAACTTGTCAAACCGGCTACGAACGCTCTAAGCCCAATAATCGTGGTCACCACTCGGGGCGCGGGTATTACCGCGGCGGCTGGCACCCGTCTTGCCCACCCCTTATTCCTCTAGCTGTTTACACTAGAGAAAAGGCTCCGCAGAGCGAAGCCACTCCGAGTCTCTTCCTCACGCTTTCGCGCATTGGGAAAGTTTCGCGCCTGCTGCGTCCCGTAGGACCTGGATTCTTGTCTCAGAATCCAACTCCGGGCTCCCTCTCTCAAGGCCCGTACCCATTATAGGTTTGTTAGGCTTTTACCCTAACAACAGCCTAATAGGCCGCAGTCTCATCCTTAGGCGGAAATCCTTTGAGCAAAAGGGCATTCCAGCACCTTTTGCCTATCCGGTATTAGCCCCAGTTTCCCGGGATTATCCCGGACCTAAGGGCAGATTAACTACGTGTTACTGAGCTGTTCGCCTCCCTTACGGGAAGACTAGCATGGCTTAGTCAGACTCGGATAGCAGTGACCTCCGGCAGGATCAACCGGAATTGAGAAATTGGCGGGTCTCCTATTTTAACAAGGTTCACACTTTTGGTTCCCCATTCAAACTTAACATTAACTTAAGTTCACATCTTGCTTTAATAAAGGCTAAGCAAATATATATTTAATATCAAGGGTTTTTAAACATTACTTATGGTGTGATGGTTGATGGTCGAAACTGAGAAAAAACCTTTAGGATTATCGCATAAGAAGATGGAAAATTTTTCTGAGTGGTACAATGAATTAGTTGTTAAATCAGGATTAGCAGATTATGCTCCTGTTGCAGGATGCATGATAATAAAACCATACGGATATGCTTTGTGGGAAAAAATACAGGCATGGTTTGATAAAAAAATAAAAGAAACTGGCGTTGAAAATGTATATTTCCCGCTTTTCATACCTGAAAGATTTCTTAAAAAAGAGGCAGAGCATTTTCAAGGATTTGTTCCAGAGGTCGCATGGGTGGAGAAAAAGACAGAGGATGAAGAAAGATTTGCATTGAGACCAACATCAGAAACAATAATTTATGATACATATTCAAAATGGATAAGATCGTGGCGGAACCTGCCACTTCGTATAAACCAATGGTGTAACATTGTCAGATGGGAAGTGAAAGCTACAAGACTTTTCCTCAGGACAAGAGAATTTTTATGGCAGGAAGGTCATACTGCTCATGCAACTGAAAAAGAGGCTGAAGAAGAGGTTATGCTCAGGGCAAACCAATACAAGGAGTTAATAGAAACGCAATTAGCGATCCCTGTTATACTTGGAAAAAAATCAAAAAGTGAGACGTTTGCAGGAGCGGTTTATACGGTCTCTCTTGAGGCTCTGATGCCTGATGGAAAGGCTTTGCAAATGGGGACGAGTCACAATCTTGGCCAGAATTTCTCAAAAAGTTTCAACATACAATTCCTTGACAAGGATGAAAAGAAAAAGTATGTATGGCAGACATCATGGGGATTTTCAACAAGATTAATAGGTGCTCTGGTAATGATACATGGGGATGATAAAGGTCTTATAATACCGCCAAATATAGCGCCTATTCAGATAGTTATAATACCTATATTTGATACCAAAACAAAGAAATCTGTTATTGAAAAGGCAAAAAGTATATGTGAGGATTTGGAGAAAAAATTTTCAGTTGAAGTTGATCTCAGAGAAGAGTACACACCGGGCTGGAAATTTTATGAATGGGAGTTAAAAGGCATACCACTGCGCATTGAAATAGGACCAAAGGATATTGAGAAAAAACAGGTTGTTTTCGTGCGTAGAGACAGTGGAATTAAAATATCTGTTGATGAGAACTCTGTTTTAAAAGAGGCTGAAAAAATGCTAAAAGATATACAGCGATCGCTTTTTGAAAAAGCAAAACATTTTCTGGATAGTAATATTGTTGAGGTTAAAAACTTCTCTGATTTTAAAAAAGCTATTAAGAATAAAAAGATGATAAGGGCGTCTTGGTGTGGAAGTGAAGAGTGTGAAGAATCTGTAAAAGAAGAGACAACAGCTACGATTAGGTGCATACCATTCGATCAAAAAAAGCCGGCATCATGTGTTTTTTGTGGTAAGCCGGGCAAATATATTGTTTATTGGGCAAAGGGGTATTAAGGTCAGCGCTTTTTCTTTGATTTCGATCTTTTTCTTTTTTTCTGAATTTTTTCCTCCTCGATCACTTTCGGTATTTTCTTAATCTCCTCTTTAATCTCAGTTTTTTTTGGCATTTCTGTCTCTTCAAGTTTTTCCTCTAGAACCTGAATTTTTTGCTCCGGCATCATCAATGTGGTTTTTATCTCCTCTATTCTTGAAGGTTTTGGCTTTGGTTTGAAAATGTTTGATAACCATTCGAAAAAATTTGGCTTCTTTATTTCTTCACCGATCAGTATACCTGCTAATTTTATTATCTCTTTACTCGCGCGGGATTTTTCATTCAAAAGCACAACAGGCACCCTTATGCTCAAACTCCTTAAAACCTCTTTATCAAAAGGTATTGTTGCGATAACGGGTAACTCTGTGAGCTCCTCTACCTCTTTTACGGTCAATTCATGTTTTTCCTTAAAAGCCATATTCAGAACAATGCCTAAGGATTTTACATTGCTCTCCTCGGCAATTTGCTTGCATTTTATTATATCCACAATTGACGGAACATAAGGTGTTGTTACAAAAATGACCTCATCACTTGCCTTCAAAGTTGCTAAAGCCTCTCTTCCCAAACCAGGCGCAGCATCCAACAATATGATATCTGTTTTTCCAAAAATAGATGTCAATTTATTTAAAGCATCCCTTAGTTTTGTTATATCAACCCCTTTCAGATCTTCAAGAGACAGAGAAGCAGGTATGAGTCTAAGCCCACTCAAATGCTCGTATATAGCGGTTTTTATCTCAGCCCTTCCGCTTAAAACATCATTTAGGGTTACGGGACAATAATACATACCTATGTATAAACCAAGATGTGAGGTTGTTATATTGCAATCGACTATAATAACATCCTTTTTGAAGTTATTAGATAAGGTTGCACCTAAATTTGCTACTACTGTTGTTTTTCCAACACCGCCTTTTCCAGAAACAACGCCAATTATCCTTACCATTTTATACCTTCTTTTTCTTTATCATCTGTTTTAATCCTATGATCGATATTAAGCTACTTTTTTGTTTTTTCTTTATCCTTATAATATGAAATATAATTCCAAGAATAAAGAATATTATGGTTAAAATCAAAATGTTGTATATTATATCCATTAATCCACCTATTTTGAAATTTTTACCGAAGATACCATATTTGCTAGGCTATTCATTTCATCCTTTATTCTATCGTAATCATCCATAACCTCATTAAGGCTGTTTATAACATGCTCCCTAAAGGCTTCAAATTCCATCCTATTATTTTCAATTGTTTTCTCAAGTTCAGAAAGGATCGAGTTTATTTTCTCTATGTCAGATTTGACACCTTCGCTTATCTGCTTTTGAAAGGCATCGAAATTGACATTGATATGCGAAACGAAATCATCAAACTTCTTGTTTATCCCGTCCTTTATAAATTCTTTGACCTCACCCATGTCTGCCTTTAATGAGGAAAAACTCGATATAAGCTTGTCATTCCTCTCATTGAATTTCTCAACCTTTTCGCAAATCTCTGAAAATCTCTTATCCGTCTCCTTCATTTTTTTATCGATATCATCCATAAGTTTTTTCATTCTTCCGTCAATTTTGATATCAATTTCGTTTTTCATAAAATTAAATCTGTTTTCAACATCCTTTTTCATACCATCTATCTGTATTTTTGAAGCCTCCAAGCTTCTGAACAATTCATTAACATTCTGTATATCCTTCCTCCCTTTTTCAAGCATGGTTTCTAACTCATTCTTCTTCGCATCGATTGTTTTATATAACTCGTACTTCTCCTTTTTGAACTTGACAAGGTCATCTTTTGTGAACATCTTTTCATAAATCTCATTCTTTATGTTTTTTACCTGATCCTTCAATTTTTCGTTCATTTTTAATGAGAGAATTTCTAACATCTCATTTGATTTCTCCTCTTGTGTTCTGTAGACATGTCTTAGCTCTTTGTTAAACAAATTTTTTATGTGTTCGTCCAAACTCTCTATATAATCATTCAAATTATTTTTTATGGCCTCTATCTGAGAATTTATCTCATTCAAATCTTCTCTTATTTTTTCAAGGCTGAAGTTTTTCATCTCCTGATTTATAGAAGATTTAACCCTCTCTTCAATAGAGCCCATTTCATCAATCTTCTTATTTAGCCTTCTTATCTCTTTATTAACCGAGACCAAGAATTTGCTTATCTTATCATCTATCAGCTTCTCAGTTTCGCTTCTTATCACATTCAGTTTGTTTTCAAAATTCTCCTGCATTTCAGCAATATTCTTTTCAACCTCTTCTGCAATCTCAACACCACTGCTGATTTTTGACAATGTATTATTTATTTCGGTTATGGCTTGCTCAAGCTCTGAAAGCTTTTTGTCTATGTCTGCGTAATCTTTAAAATTAGATTTTATCTCACGGATCTCAGTATTTAGCTTATTTATCTGTTTTTGGTTGTTCTTTAAAACATTTTCAAGATTTTCGATCCTCTCCTTCCATTCAAGATTTTCCTTCTTAAGTTTCATTATGCTGCTTTCAAGCTTTTCTAATAATTTCATCCTTCAACCTCTTTTATAAGCCTCGTTAATTCATATTCATAGGCCTTTTTGAACATAGCAAGCTCTTTTGACAAAGAATCTATCTGCTTTTCTAAGCTTTGAATCCTTTTTTCAAAAAGCTCGTGTTTTTCGCCTATATTCCCAATTTTCTCCGTAATTTTTTCATCAATGGAATTTTTTACTTCATTAAGTTCATTCTTGATCTCATGAATTTCAGATTCTTGATTTTTCATAGCCTCTTCATTCGCTTTGATCTTTGCCTCCAATTCATCTACAACTTTTTTAACCTTATCTTCTAATGAGTTCACAACATCAAGTATCTTTTTCCCAGCCTCTTCGTATATGGTTGATATCTCACCAATTTTATTCGTTAAATATGCGGACTTTTTTAACAAAGCGTCCCTTTCCTTCTGCAGGCTCTCACTTAAATTTTTCTGCTGTTCATACTGCTTTTTAAGCTCTACAATCCTTTTTTCAAGTATTTTAAGATCATCTGTCATCTCAACTCCTCCAAAAGCCTTTTTATCTCAGATTCTCTTTTTTTCATCCTCTCGCTCATCTCTTTCCTGCTTTTCATCACCAATCTCATATTTTTTTCAATATTAGAGATCCTTTCCTCATTTTTTGCTAATCTATTCTCTATATTTTTTAAACTCTCGCTCAATTTTTTCTCAATTTTCGCCGTCTTTGAATCAATTATTTTCTTTATAAAATCCCTCTCTTTCAAAATAGCTGATTTTAGCATCTCCTCATTCAAAGGTTTGCCTATTTTCAAAAATCTCTTTTCGACATCACCCATCATTTCGTTCATATTTTTTCCAATAACATCCATGACCTCATTAACCCTTTCCTCCAGAATTCTGTCGGTTTCGTTCCTGAGCAAAGCGATCTTATTTTCAACATCCTTTTTTATCGCATCAATTTTTGAAATAGAGGATCTCAGATTTTCAATAGCGGAGCTTAGATCTTTTATCTCATCTTTCATCTCGATTTTAACATTTTTTTTCGTCTTCTCAATGAACCTTTCCATCTCCTCCATTCTAACATCAATTGTTGCATAAAGGTTTTCTTTCTCTTTCTTAAAGTTGAGGAGGTCCTCCTTTACCAAACTCAAGGCCTTCATATCAGCCTTAATAGCATCTATCTCCTTTAAACTAAACATAACCTCCTTTCCAAGCTTCCTAACACCAGCTTCGAGTTCTTCTAACCCCCTCAAAACATAACCGAATTTCTTCTCAGCCTCTTCCTCTACAGCAGCCTTTATTATGCTGTTTTTGGAATTAAGGAATTCTTTTATTTTTTCAATATCCTGAGAATTAATTCTACTCTCCAAGGATGATATTTTTGACATAATTGTGTCATAGTTTGCTAACTCCGTGTGCTGAGGTTTTTGTTCCTTAGGTTGGGACTGTTTCTCTATAAGCTCATTTATTTTTTTCTGAAGTTCTGATATGCTTTCAAAATTTTTACTTACCTCCTCGAGCTTTGCCAGCCTCGGTTCTATTGTTTTTATGAGAGAGGACACATCTTTTCCACCTTTTTCGGGCTTTTTTAGCCTCTCCTCTATGGATGCTAAGGCCTTTTCGATCTCCTGTGTTTTAAACTCAAGCTTGTCATTTATTTCCTTTATCCTTGGCTCAACAATAGCTTTTACATCAAAACTTGAGGTTTCTGGTTTTTTCGAAAGCTTTTCTACTATATCAGCCATCAGTTTTAGCTTTCTTTCTGCCTTTTCCTTCTCAAGCCTGAGTGCTTCTAAATCCTCCTCAGCCATTTTTCCTCCTATATCTTCTATTTCTAAAGCTCTCTCTTTGCGCTCTTATACTTTCTTGTATCTCAGAAAGCCTAGATTTTATTTCCTGAAGCTCGAATTCTATATCATCCCTTGTGCTTCTAACTACATTACACTTAGAAAAACTAGCGGGCTTTTTAACATGTTTTATGAGTTTTAAAAGTTCGTATATGAAAAAGCATAGAGATATTATGAAGCATACAGCCACAACTATTGCTGTCCACATACGTAGATATTGAAAACAGGTAATTTAAATATTTATTTTATGCTCCTATAACAATCAAAATTTTTAAAAATAGCGGCGACGTCTCCTTTCCAACGGGTAGAACCGTATTTCTTTCAAATTTTAAGCCTTAATTGTTATAGGCTCCTAAACCTTTTTAAGGAGGTTTCATAAAAGATATAATAGGGATATGCAGAAAAATCTCTGGGATTATGATAAATTTTGGCTGATATGGGTGAGTTGCATAGATAAGCCAAGGACTATAAAAGATATACAAAATCTCTGGGGTTATAAAGGAAACTCACTTTATCAGCAGGGGAGAAAGGATGCTATATGGGTAGAAATGATTTCTGAAGGTTTTCTTGAGAGGAGAGGGACTATTGAGAAAAGAGGGGTTATAGGTTTATTGCTATATGCAAATATGGATTGGATAGGAAAATATCTTCAAATAATTGCTGCAAAAACAAAGTATAAATTAAAAAATCCTGTGCCTTCTGAAATTATAGAATGCTTTGACAAAAAAAGGTTGATCGGATTTTTTAATGAAAAAAGGGTACAATTTTTTCTCATAGATAAGATAAAACTGCTTTTTGGAGAAAAGGAAAATCTTAGGGAACAATATGAAATGTGTATTATAGCTCCTATGATGGTTATTTTGGATATTTTTATGCTTGATACGCTCTCAAAGGAAATGGGGCTCCATGATGATACATACTATATAATTTCTCAACCAATTATATTCAATCCTTGCTTTTCTGTTAATTTCTACGAATATTTTATTGCTGTGTCAAAAGACATAAAACCAAAAGATATTCCAGAAGACCTTCTCATAAAAGAAAAGATATTTCAAATATGGAAGGAGTTCACTAAAAGAATGTTCAGCGGGCATTAGATTTTTATTTTATCTTCGACTCTATTATCTTCAACCTTTCCTCGTTCTTCTTTTTTAACTCCTGATAGGCAGTTTCTGAAATAAGACCCTCATTTCTTTCTGTTTCAAGTAGTTTTAACAATTTTAATATCCTTTCTCTTTCATTGATCAAGGCCTCACTTTCGACCTCTTTTTTCATGAGTGTTACTATGCTTTTTGCCTCTGGATACCTAACGTGCTTCATAAACCTATCAAATCTTGCTTTAAGCTTCTTGAATGATATAAGCAGTATGATTATTATTATCAGCATTACAACTATTAATGGTACAGCCCATTCAGGTAGAACAGGTATGAACACGGGCTTTATGAAAGGTGCCTTAACAAGCATGTCCCTTCCCTTATTTATAAGGTTCCATCCTGTGTAAATCGCTGATATGGCTTCATCAAACATCTTCTTATTGAAAAAGTCCTCAGCTATGTTTATTTGCTCTTCTGTTGCATTTATTATATCCTTAAGACCGCTGACATCTTTACCGTCTCTTTTCGCATATTCAACTTCGTCCTTGAATTTTTGCAGCTCTGTTTTTAGCTTTTTTAATTCATATGCAACAAGCTCCTCTCTTGATGTAAAAACAAGTATTGAGATCCTTTTTTGATCTTTTGCCTCAACATTTCCAACCAAAACCTCTGCTATATATTCACCTGCCCTTGTACCATTTGGGACAAGAAGTTTTATCCTTATAACAGCGCTCTCATTAATTTTTAGTAAATCTATTACTTGGGGTTCTGCTGTGAACCAACCAGCAGGTATTCCTGAAATAGAAATCATCACGTTCTTAAGGTCTTTTTCTCCTGTGTTCTTTATCTCTATGGTTGGATATTTAACCCAGCCGATTTCTGTTGTTATTTCAGATGGGTATTTTGTGATTTCTATCTTAGGTTTTGGTATTGTTGGTGGCCCTCCTGCTGCTTCTCCTGCTGCTTTTCCACCACCACCTCCTTCAGGAGGCTTTGGTACGCCAGTTGTGACAACAAATGTTGCATTAGATATGACAGCAGGCTGTGAAGGGTCATACAAAACCCTTGCATTAAGGTAATACATACCAAAAGGCTGTGTTAGGTAGATAAATGCGCTGCCATTGTATGTCACATTTGAATGGGCAGGGACATTTACAGCCCCTGAACCACTATCCCATATCTGTCCATCAGAGACCCACCATGTAACATTAACATCTTCATGACCAACATCACCCTTGTTCTCAATATATATCTGGAAAGGTAGATATTCGCCCTGAATAACTTCATGCTTTAAAAGATTTACCCAGACATCATAAGGTCCTCCTGAAACTATTCTAAATGCCTTAAGATCCCATGCCTCTTTGTTTTGATAAGTAACTTTAAGTACGGCAAGATAGCTTCCTGTTAGCACATTGCTCAAAACCTCAGAATATGTATAAAACCCTGTTGAATTTCTTGTCATATTTTCTATTGTAAGTTTTCTCCATAGTTGCAGTCCATAGCCCTCTGTGTAATAAATCGATATGCTTATGTTAGAAGGGTCTATAGGATTATGCTCAGAATTCATCACAAAAACGCTTATTGGCATTGTTTTGTCTTTATATAATGGATCAGGTATTCCCAAAGCAGCATAAATAAGTTCGTATTCTTTCACTTCAAATGTTTTGTTTGTCACATTTGTTATTGTCATTCCTATAGGGCTGTCATAATATGAGGAATTTGATGTTAATGTGTAGTTTCCGAGCGCGGCCCCTGAAGAAATTATGAACAAGGTTCCACCTATCTCACCATTCGAATCTGTTATGTACGAATCTCCAGAAATTATATAAACACTCCTGTTATTCGGGTCCTTTATTTTAACAGTAACATTCACATTTCCAATCGGGCTCCCTGAGAGATCAAAAGCCCTGTAATAAAAAGATCCTGAATCCCCGCGATAGTAAATATTTTTGTCAGGCTCAAGCTGGGAAAGGAGTTTTGGATATAGATAAAAGCTTGAGTTCTTTCTTGTTATAACACCTGTATTGTCCTTTGTAATTACCTGAACACTGTAATTTCCTTTTAATGCTGAGCTGCCCCAAGTGCCATTAATAGGATCATTAGGATATCTTATCTCCCATTTTGAGAAATAACCCTCCTCATATATCTTTCTCATATTAGTGCTGTACAAACTTCCATTAGGGGCTGTCACATTTACTTTTACCCATTCTAGGCCTGTGCCTGATTTGTCTGTGATATTTGCATAAATATACACATTATTAAATTGCTGGGTTATGTTAGGCTCTATGCTCACATTTATTTCTGCCTCTATCTCAGGGGATAGTACAATTGTAAGATTTTGATAAGCAGGTTTTGATGTTTGGACTGCAGTAACATTATATGTTGCGTTGTCATATCCTGATTGATGCCCTGTGACATTGTACCAAACAGAAAATATATGATGGCTTATTTTTTCAACTGTGAAATTCGTTTCGTTTGTCCATGTATAATTTACCATGCTCTGGTTTGAACTTGGCGGATTTATTGTGAAATTTATATAGATATTTCCTGTGTTGTTAACTAATACATCACAAACCTTTCCATAAACAGGTGTCTTTGCGTGTATACAATATGTTGGTGTCATGTACCATGTCCTGTTAACAGGAACTGTTATGTTTATTGTCAGATTGTCATATCCATCATCGCTTGTTGTCACATTTAAAATACCTGTATAATTTCCAGGGTCATGGCCTAAAGGCACGGTTACATTTATATTTACCACTTGCACAGCACCTGCAGAAAGATTTGTTATATTTGGTATGAATTCAAAAGTCATGTTTTCAAAGCCGGAAACATTGAAATTTATTCCATTAATAATATCATTTCCTATGGATCTCACAGTTATGCTGCCTATTGTTTTTTCAGTTCCATGATCTACACTGCTCGAAATATTAGTTTCTGGGATATCGATCAAAGGATTTGATGTAACCTCCACACTTATATTCGTTTTATTCTCCCTTGCACCTATTTCTATATCTTCCCATAAAGAGCTGACATTGATATAATAATTTCCAGGGGCTGTTCCATTCTTTATAGTTATAAGGAAGGATGCATAGCATGTTGATGATGGTGTTAGATTTCCGCATGGATGATTAGTAGTGTTTGCTGTGAAATTTGGAGGTAAGCTTAGAGTTATGTTTGCATAATATGCTGTCACATTTCCAATGTTCGTTGTGTTCGCATTAAGGATAAATGTCTGATTTCCAAACCATGTTATGTTATCTGCTGTAAATGATTCAGGCCACTTTTCTATTGTGAGGTTTGTTCCTGAAACAGTTATATTAATAGTAAGATTGTCGTATCCGTTATTACCTGTTGTTATGTTCAGCATACCTGTGAACACACCTGTTGGATGATCAGAATTAACTGTCACATTTATTTGCACTATATCTGTCTGACCAGGTGGAAGATTTGATATGTTTGTTGGTATGAACTCAAAAGTAAATCCGCTGTCAAAACCGCTCACACTAAATTGTATGTTTGTTAGATTATCATTTCCTATAGAATTCACAGTAAAGTTGCCAATCGTTTTTTCTTTTCCAGGAGCAATGATATTTGAGATTAATGTTTCAGGTACTTCTATAAGTGGGTTTGAGAGCACAGTCACATTTACATATGTTCTATTCAAATCTGTTGAATTGTCAGGATTCCTCCACTCAGCTGTTACATTGAACGAATAATTCCCAGGCCTTGTTTTGTTGAATATTGTTATTAAAAAATATCTCGTGCAAGATCCTCCTAATCCTATATCTCCGCAAGATTCGCTTGATGTGTTCGCTGTTATGTTTTGTGGAAACTGTAGTGTTATGTTAGTATCATAAGCGGTTCCATTAGCTACGTTATTCAAAGTAACGTTTAGATAGAAGCTTTCATCATTATACCATGTTACATTGCCTGCAGTGTAATTTTCTGGTTTTGGTGTGATAGAGATTTTGGTATTTGTTGCCTGAGCAGTGAATTCTTCTAAATCCCATCCAATATTACCATTTTTTGTTGCTGAGCAATTAAGTGTGTACACGCCGGGGGAGGAAGGTGCATTAAAAGATATGAAATATGTTCCATTATTGTAATCTGTTATGTTATCCTGACTTATTTGTGTAGAGTTGTATGTACAATTTATTGTTGCTCCAGGTATCAATTTATCCTGTCTGTAATTTTTAACATCCAAGGAGGCATTTACAATTTCTTCGGTAAAAACAATAGGTGTCAATACAGTAAGATTTGTGTAATAGATTGTTGTGACATTGAATGTTTTCCATGTTTGGTTTAAATAATAATTATTTGAATCATACATCTTGAATGTTATGTTCCATATGCCCTCTGTAGCATTGTTAGAAAGATTGTATGACCCATTAAAAATATGATAACCATTCTGATAGCCAACCTCATTAAGAATGATTGTTTCATCATCCTCTTCACCAGTCCCCATATCAAATGTTGCGTTTGCATTTTTTGTGAGGTTATATAAATCATCAGTAACATTTAACTTAATTTCCACTGTCTCGTTCCTATTATATATCATATATTCTGTTGTTCCAGCTCCTATGACAACCCAAGTTTCAATCGGGTGTATTGTTATTTTTTCAGGATCAAGAAGTCTATCTCTTAGCTCAGAAACCTGGTTTGAAACAGCCTCTGTATCATTGAAATGCAAAACAGCTGTTTGAGAAATGGATGAAAATATTGTCTCATTCATCTCTATGCCTATTCTACCAAGATCCAAGCTCTCGTTTGCGTAAAAATTAGGGACACTCTCATTCAGATTTATAATACCAACATGTCCTATACCACCTGCTGTTGCTCCTGCCCAGTACCACGAGCCTGGATCGGTTGGATTTCCTTCTGAAACATATGATGTCCATCCTCTTCCAACATCAAAAGCCAACGCACCCGATGGTGTTGAACTTCTATTAATAGGGCTTGTAGCTGTTATATTCTGGATAATTTTTATCCAGGTGTTTTTTGAATAGAATACGTATTTTTTCATAATAGTGCTCATGTTTGTCTTGTTTTCTGGATCATTCCAAAATGTTTCGTTCCCTTTCTGTATTATTATTAATCGCACAGGTCCGAAAAAGAATGACGCGTTGTTTCTGAGATCAAAAGAAAAATTATATGTGCCATTTGTGTAATGTACATATTCCAAAGTCCTGTTTTCTTCATCCGGTGTTATGAACATCTCACCAGATTCTCCAATAACCCTGTATATACCTGATGTGTTTTCTCCTCTTAAGGTATCTATGTACCATGTGATTTTGAAATTACTCACATTTATCTCTTCACCATCCCATGAGTAATTCAAATCAGTATCATAGCTTGACGCATTTTTTTCACCGTTCTCGATTATATCAAAATAAACATAATAGTATCTTACCTGGCCAGCAGATGTTGTACCATTCATAAGAAAAACAAGTGTTCCATGGGCATTTGTTGATGCGTCATAATCCTCCGCTATATCAAACTGGCTTGGGACCTCATAAAGCAGATTTCCAGATGAGTCGTATTCAAAAACTCTTGTCGAATTTATATCGAAAGTTCCAGAAACTCCGGATTGAGCAAGCAGCGCAGTGAAATTTATTTCATATTCTATGGGCCAGTCCACCCTTTCATATGTTGATGAATTTATTTCAAGCTTCACCCTGTAATGCCATTTTGCATCCCACCATTCACCATTAAAATCATCTGGTATAACTTCGGCTGCTAACAGAATGAAGAATAAAAATACTAATGCTATTGCTAAGTAAGACCTTTTACTCATATAAATAAATTCATTTATGAAATATAATAAACTATCTTTCTAATACCTTTTTTGCTTTTTCATATGCTTCTTTGCTTATCAGACCCTCTTTAAACATCTCTTCGAGTTCGGAGAGCTCATCAATTTTTTCTGTTTTTGCCAATTTCGGCTTTTTAACTGCCTCTTTAATTTTTTCTTTTGGTTTTTCAACTGTTTCAACTTTTTTTTCAGAAGCCTTTAGTTCTTCCAATTTTTTGATATTGGCCTCCTTAGCCTTTTTATACTCATCCTCTGAGATTTGACCACTTTTGTACATTTCATCAAGTGATTGTAATAGCGCCTCTATCTGTTCCTTTTCAGAAACAGGTTTTTCCAAAACTTTTTCATAATCCTTTTTCTCTAAACCCTTCTCCATTATTGGTGCTGTAACAAGGGATAATTTCTTTTCCAATGTCTCCCTTAGAACATCTAACTCATCCTTTTTAACATAACTATCAAATTTTATGTTCAAACCATCAACTGTTTTCATAATTTCCTTTAATAAATCATCAATTCTCTCCTGCTTTGATTTATATATCATGAACTCTTCAAGCATTTTGCTGAGCTCTACAAACATCCTCTCTGTCTTGTCAGACATCTTTTTCACATTTTTCTCCTTCTCATCCATTTTAACCAATTTTTCCGCAACCTTCTTGTTAATCTCAGATATAGCCTCCAAGTTGCCAATTTTTTCGATCTTCTCCTGAATTCTTTTTGTTCTCTCTCTAAGATCTTCAATAATCTTGTCAAATCTTTCAACCTTTGTATCAAGAAGCATGATTTTTTTATCCCTCTCTGTCATATCCTTTGCAATCTTTTGTGGATCAACAGATGAAACGAGGTCTTTTAGTTTTTCTACAACAGCCTCCAATTCTTTAAAAGCGGCGTCTTTTTGATAAACAAGGGACCTTATCTCACCAACATTTTCAGCCATTCTCTGTATTCTTTCGTCTCTTGCAGCATTAAGTGATTTTAAAGATTCTAGTGCTGATTTCAGTTTTTCTATTTCAATAAGTATGGCTTCCCTCTCCTTTTTAGAGTCAGCTGAGAGCTTTTCAAAATTCTGCTGTATAAGAGGTTCTATCTGCGCCTGCAACTCCTTTTTCGTTTTCTGAGAAAAACTATCAAGCTGGTTTTTTATGAGATTTTCAAACCTCTCTTCAAGATTCTTTTCGCTTTTTATCCTCTCTGCAACAACAGATTTTAACTCCTCAACCTTTTTTTCAACAAACTCCTTTTCAACCTCTGGTTTTTTAGAAATTTCAGATTTTTCTGCTTCTTCGAGTTCTTTCAACTTCTGCTCATTCTTTCTTTTCGCCTCTTCGTAGGCCTCATCTGATATTTCACCTCTGTTGTGCTGGTCTTCAAGAATAGAGATTAGCATTTTTATGTCCTCTTTTGTTGCCTTAGGATCGGCTTTTGCCATAAAATCAAACCTCTCTATGTATAATATTGATTTGTATAATATATTTCTTCAAAAATTCAGATTTTTGTTCAGCGATGTCTGCTAATAAAGCTGTTTTTTACACTCTTTTCATTCTCGCCCTTATAGATTCCATGTATGTTTCAGCCATGCTGAACATGCCTTCTTTCACTTTGTCTTTTGCGAGTTTAAGCTCTAATTCAATATCTGATGTCTCTACGCCCCTTGCTTTCATTTCATTGACCCTTTTCTCAAGCTCTTCTATCTCTTTATTGTATTTTATGTACTGACTTATCTCTTCATCTGTCAATCTTGTAGTTTCATGTAACAATGGTCTGAACTCAACAAACCAAGGCTTACCGTCATTGTACTCTGCATTCTGTACCATGCCTGTTCCTGTCTTAAGCTTAGGCAGAGTTGCGCTATATGCAGCACCATACTTTGATTTCACCCTGTTTATATCACCTTCGTATCTTGTTCTCATCTGTATCTCAGTTGCTATGTTGGCTCTAATAGCACCTTTGAAGTCCATAAGTACCTGTGATATCATGAAAAGACCGATGCCCCATTTTCTGAACTCTCTGCATCCTCTCTCCAAAGCAACATATCCACCCTTTCCACCGTATTTAGGAAGCAATCTGTGAACCTCATCGTATATTATTAATAGTTTCAATTCCCTAGATTCAGGCCAAGGTATATCAAATATGGATTGTATTGTTCCACGAACAAATTTATCTATCTCCTCTGTCTTCATCTTGTTTATTAACACAATTGTTATTTCACCAGGCTCCATGTATTTTCTCACATCAATCTTTTCTTCAGGATCTGTGACCTCAATTATCCTTCCTTTGAACCTTCTTGCATCCTCTGGTTTCAAACCGAAGCGTGGATAAAGATCAAGCATAGCTTTATCTCTACAAGGTTTTATGAATCCTGTCCACTGTGCTGTAGGATCAAATACTATCACAGGTATGTTCCTCTTTAACACCTCTTCTGCTATTATCATTGCTGAAACCGACTTACCAGCGCCTGTTGCTCCTGCTGCTATGGTGTGTGTTGTGAGTTTGCTCATATCTATGTATGCTTTCATATCTGTCTCTGCGATTTTTCCTACCTCGAAAGATGTTGGTCCAGGTTTTGGAAGTTTTTTAAAGTCAACAGGAAATATGTATCTTGCTGATTTCAGTTTCCTCTCCTTGTAAATCATGTAAAGTTTTCTTCCACCATAAAATCCAGGTATTATTGCAAAAACAACAAGGTATGTTAGCCAATGCATGAATATTTTTTCTAACGCAACTACGATAGGTGGCTTTATTGTAACATCAAAAGCATCAACAGAGTATGCGAATTTCTTCCCATTCCAGTATGAAACATTTGCTTCAATAACATATCTATCAGGCTCTATATTTTGCGGTAGTTCAATAGATTTTGTGAATGTTTTTGTCTGTTCTATTGCAACTGTTTCTTTTGCCACAGTTATTATTTTTTCATCAGAAAGCCTCTTTATAGCATAATTGATTACTATATCTTCTATGGAAGCTGTAGGTCCCATGTTAAGAAGGGTTGTTTCAAATTTCAATGTCCCGCCAGGCTCTATGGTTTTTGTGAGCACCTTTATTTTAACATCAAGAAGTGGCTCAGGGAATTTCTCGATTTTTATTGTAACTGGTGTGAGATGGGTTATGTTAAGACCCTCAACAATGGAAACTATGTCTCCTGTATATATACCGGGTTGTGATGTAGGTAAAGCCATGAGTTTTACTTTTATAACACCTGTTGATTTTGGAGGTATGGATATTTCCGGTTTCTCTATAACAACATATTCCCAAACATTACCTTTAACCTCTGTTTTCACTGTCACATTCCTCTCCAAATTGTTCGTTATGTCTATCGAATGTATTTCATGCTCTCCAGGCTGTAGTGTTACAAAGATAAGGGTTGATTTTATCTCAACAGGTACTGGAGGTACTTGAGGAGCAGCAACGGCAGCGCCTGCTGGAGGAGCAGCAGGTGCCCCAGCTCCAGGTGCACCAGGAGCTCCAGGTGCACCAGGTGGTGCCAAAGGACAATCTTGAGGGCAGTTTGCATTTGACTCACCATAATTTGAATCACATACGCCATCTCCACATATATATTCTGCCAAAGCATATGTTCCAGAGAGGTTTGTAACATTCACAGTTATTGTTGATGTGTTTGTATTCAAAGAACCTCCTAATCTTGTCCATGTTGAATTGCATCCTGTTCTTGGAATCCAGTTGCTGCAATGATATATGCCCAAATTTTTAACAGGAATGTTGAATTGAGAATAATTAACGCTAAGTAGTGCTGAGGAGAAGTTTAAAATGCTTAGTATGTATATGCCTTTAAGAGAACCTTTTCCTATCAAAAGTGGTGAAATATTTCCGAATATTATAGGGTTGTAAAGATTTGTAGATATAGAAACTGATGATATATTTAGGAATCCGTCCCAAACCTTTATTTTTATGTTATACATTCTCCCGTCAACTGACTGGTTATAATGACCATTTTCATCTGTTGTTATGTTGAAAAGTAGTTGATCGGTGTCATGTGCTCTTAATTCAAAATTCACCCATATAGTAGGTTTGGGTTCTGGTTTCTCTTCGTCTTTTGCGTCTCCGGAAAAGTAATAAGCAGGATATATTTGGAATGATTTTATCGTCCAGTTGAAGTTATCTGACATGTCATATGCTGAAACATTTATTGTATAAACACCTATATCAGAGGTGTTTGTGAAATTCAGCTCATATGTGTACACATCCCCACTAATTCCTACAAGAGTGAAATTGTAAACCTCTGTCTCGTTTGTAGGGAATGTCACATTTCCATAAACACTTCTCACACCTCCTGCATCAGTAACATTTGCAATAATAGTTACTGTTGTGTTGGAAGGAATGAGTGCAGGCACATAAATATCTATAAGAGGTGGTGTTACATCTCTATATATGATAGATTTCATCTCCACATCAGAAAGAACAGTTCCCCTTTCTGTATAGTTACCGGTTACATTTATATCATAACCTTTTCCTTCTTCAAGATTAGGCGCTGAAAAATTCAGATGCCATAGCCCATCAGAAGAGTTATAATATATGGAGGTTAAATTTACAGTTATGCTCATTGTAGAGTTGAATAATCTAACTGTCCAATTCATATTATCTGTTACAGGTTGATTAGCATATGTCACATTTACTTTTATCTCTATGCTATCATTGTAGGTTACATTAATTTTAGGATTAATCATCAATGGGTATGTTATGTTAAGGAAATATGGATGAACACTGAGATTAATAAATGTGGAATGTTCTGGTGGATCTGCGGATGTATTTCTAGTTATAACATAACCTGTTATGCTCACAAAATCGTTTACGTAAGGCGCTGAGTAATTGACATTTATGTATTTTGTCTCTCCTATTGCTATGTACATAGGTGAGGTCTGGTTAAGGTTTATGTATGAAGATACAGCACCACTCTTTATTATGTTCAACAAAAGAGGCGCGTTTCCTGTGTTCATTATTGTAATTACACCAAGATTCCCGCTCTCACCCTGTATAACTTCTTTTGACATAGATTCAGGTATTTGTATCCATGTGAGGTTCTGAGGTACCTCTACATATAAAATCATAGTATCAGATGTATTAACACCATAAGCTTTTATTGTTCCGTTATAAGTACCTGCTATGTAGCCATCAGGCACTGTTATAGAAATGTTGACTTCTGCTGTTTGATTAACATCTAATGATGATATGTTTTCTGGGTAGAATGAAATAGTGAAGTTTTTGCAAACCTCTCCTGATATGCAGAGCATGGTTATGTTTTCAACCTTGTAATTTCCGATTGATCTTAAATTCATAGTTCCATTTTTTGTGCTGCCAGCAGCTATCACACTTGAGATATTATCCTCTATTATATCAATAACAGGGTTTTGCAAAACATCTACCTGAACCTGTGTAATGTTGTATCCTGATGAGTTATCCATATTCACCCAATAAGAACTCAGATTGATCAAATAACTTCCAGGAGGCGTTGCAGCAGAAACATTTATTTTTGTTTCATTCTCTGATGAGTCACCTCTTAGCATGAGATCAAAGCTGAAATTGTTAGGTGTTGCTGAGAGATTTTCTGGAGTTGTGATATTTAGGCTGATATTGAATGCCCTAGCGTAACCAATATTGCTAAGATTTATTTTTAGATCAAATCCGCTTCCATTGTAAAGTGTTATGTTGCTGATTGAGATCGAGCTTGCATTAGGTTTTATTGCTATACTTGTATTTCCGGCTGCAAGAATTTCCGTGACAGGTGAGCATGAGATCAAACTTGCAGTATCATTTGCGCAGATCTTTAAAAGATGTATACCTGATATATTTGATGCATATGTAATGTTGTAAATTGAGCCATTTGATTCCATGAATGCTATGTAATAATCAGGTATCTTTACAGAATATGCAAGCCAAGAAATATATTTAGCTACACCCTCATCTCCTGATTCATTATATATACTTATATTAATTGTCTGGTTTCCAGGAAGGGTGAAATTAGAAGATCCTACAGCATCTATTGTGAAATTCGTTCCGTTAATTATAGACTGATTTGTTGCTATCAAAACACCATTCACTGTGATATTTGCATAAATTGTTGTTCCATTCAAATTTTCGATTGTTATGTTGAAATACTGCATGTATCCTGAAACATTTATTCCCTCTGTGTGATTGAAACCTGAATCCTCTGTTTCTGATGCGTTGTGTAAAAGATTTGAAATATTTGTATAGTTATAGGCTGGTGTTGTGATATTCACCCATGCAACAGAAACACCCATATTATCGGTTATTTTTGCAGTTATGTTCGTGCTTTCATAAACTATTTCAAATGCATCAGATTTTACACTTACATTCTTTATTTCAGGTGGTGTGTCTGTCACATTGAGCGCAAATGTTGTTGAATTAGAAGGTGGTGTTCCAGGTACTCCAGTACCAGCCTTTGTTACAATTATTTCTATGCCTCCTGTGTACAATCCTTGAGGCTTGTTTGAAGGTATGTTATATGTTATGCTTATGTTTTGTGTAAGTTGCTTGCCGAGATCAATGGAATATGAAGGCGAACCGTTTATTAATAAAAGACCTGACGCATTCCCTGTTTGGTAGAATACAAAATTCAATTTAACATTTCCTGTGTTGTTTATTTTTATCTGTCCAACATTTCCTGATGTGTTCAAAGGTGCGAGAATTGTGCCGAAATTTGATGGTATTCTGTTCCATGATCTATCCTCAGGAACTGTTATGTTCATAAGAGAATCGTCAGGCTGTGCATTGCTTGCATTCGCCCTTATCAATGTCCAGTAAGAATCAGGATCCTGTCCTAAAGGCACTGTTATATTTACATCAACAGTGAAATTCTCTCCTGCATATACCACACCTTGATAATTTGGTACTAAACTTACAACACATCCAGGGCATTTTACGGACAAATCCCCACCAATCAAAAATACATAAACCTCAGTTATATGATCATTTCCAGCAGAGAATACTGTAATGTTCCCAACATATGTATTCCTTCCATGAGGGGCCTCTTTCTGCAAACTGCTTTCTAATATATCAACAACAGGGTTTGATGCAACAGTGACTATTGTTAGGTTTGATGTTTTGTTTATTGTTTGGTCAGGATCTCTCCATGTGGCATTTCCATAAATTCTTATGATTGTTGGTGGTGTTTTAGGTAATATTGTCACGATAAGTTTCCAGATACAGGATGAGTTAACAGGCAAAGCACCGCATGAATGATAGGATTCGTTATAACTTACACCACCTTTTGCACCTGAATAATCATCATCTACTGTTAAATTTACATCATATGCATTGGCAGGACCTAGGTTTGTAAAGTTAATTGTGAGATTGAATGAATACCCTTGACTTTGTGTTATGTTAGACGCTGAAACCTGTTCAGGTGTATTTGTTATGTAAGGATTTATCTTGCCCCAAACATAGAAATATCCCGCAAATGATGAATTCACATTGCTTTCAGGAGGCATATCCTTTGCAAATATTGTTGCATTGTACAAACCTCCTATAGGTGGTATGTATGCTGCCCAATATGTATCATTTGTGCGGTTCATTGTTACATTTACGTAGGATCCATTAGGCAACCCTATCCAAACCCATGCAGTACTCACATTATAGTTGTCTTGTATAACAGCTGATATGTTTGTGAAATTAAGATTTGCTTCTATGCTTGTGTTTGGCTCTATGCTGATATTTGAGATTGTTGGAGGTCTTGTATCCCTTATCTCCAGCTGTGCTATAGCTTCTATTACGTTTGCTTGCAAAACTTTTGAGGTATCATTTGTTATGTTACATTTGAATGTAACACTTCCTTTCTGAGTTGGTGTGAATGTATAATTTATCATACCACTTGAATTTGTTGTGAAATTGCCTATGAATATGAATGGTGGAGAATAATAATAGGAAATATTTTCTTCATAATCAGCTATCATTGCTAATGATTGGTTATTTCTGACACCACATATAATTGTAAATGGATCAGGATAAGGCATTATGCTTCCAGGAGAAGGATATATCCATATGGCATCTGCAAGACCACTTATGATAATAACAACAGAATCGCTTCCCATGTCATAATATGTCTTTGTTGCATTTGATGTTAATGTTCTGTATCCTGTTAGCTGTGTGCTTAAATTAAGTGTTGTGTACATACCTTCAGCAACTTGTGATGTTTCATTATACCATTTTACTGTTAAACCAGATGTTACAGGATTTCCATTTTCATCATTTACATAAGCTATAAGATTTATGGTCTGGGCACTGGTCCATTGACTTCCATTAAGAGGGGATGTTATATTAACATAAAGTAAACCTTTTGCAGTTGTAGTTGTGTTAACAGTTGTTGAATTTTCAAGTCCTTCTTTTGTTGAGTTTATGTATATGTAATATGAGCCTGGTGTTAATGTGTCTGGAGGATTATAAGTTATGTAACAGTTTCCACTGCTGTTTGTTGTGCAATTTCCTATGAAATCCTTTGTGTGATTGTAGAACCAGACATTCGCATTCACCGCATCACCTATATCTGCATCTTTTACATGAACAGTTATGTTTGTTGCATAAGGTGAAAATGAATCATTTCTGTACAAAACAGGATTTTCAACATATATACTATCTATAATAAGTTGTCTCCTTACCCTTATTATGCTCGATATGATATCAATAGATGTGTTGTAAAATTTCTCTGGATCATCTGTTATATTACATGAGATATTGTAATAACCTGCCATATCTGATGATGTGTTCCAGTTCCAGCTTGCATTGCCATTTTCATCTGTATCTGCCTGTGTCTTGAATTCGGAATCCTTGTAAAACTCAACAGAATAGTTTGCAAGATTTGTTAATATGTTTGCATCCCTTACATGGCATTTTACTGTTATTATCTGACCTGCATTCACTTCTGAGCCATTAGGAGGGAATATGTAATCAAGTTCTGACCATCCGTAAATATATACAGAGGTTGAGTTTGTCCCATTATCGTAATACTGTCTTGTTGAATTCACATAGATTGTTTGCGGACCAAGAGGATAATTGTAAGGGACATTCCATGTTGTGTTATAGCCTGTTGCAATTCGTGACCAACTACCATTGTACCAGTATACTGAGGAATCGTTCACATTCTCGCCACAATCTCCTATCACACTTGCATTGAATACTGCTGTTGTGTTTCTATTTAGTATGGAGCCTGAAACAGGGTTTATTATTGAAACGTTTAGCTTCCCTATGACTACAAGGTTTGTTGGTGTTGTGTTCAAAGGTTCATAACATGTGTCATTTGTTCCTCCTATCCATTTCTGCACACCGGCTAAAGAAGAAGGGCAAGCAGGATCATAGTAAGCAGTGCAATATCCATTGCTTGAAATGTTGTTTATCACAACTGAATAATTCGTGTAATTTTCTGTCACCCATATACTGCAATTTGTATTGTTTGGATAAACTCCTAAATCTGAATCATATATTTTGAATCTAAGGAAAGCGTATTGAGATCCAAGCCTTCTCACAGTTGAAGTTATCTCAGAGCTGTTGATGGTTAGGCTTACATTGTCGAGTGTTAAAGTGAAATTCCTAACAGGGGTTTCGTATGTATAATTGAATGCGTCTGTTGTGTTGAATTTGAAATAGTTCAAACCCATTTCAGAGCATGTGAATCTGTGCCAAAATTCAACTGTCTTTGAAGGTGTTGGATAAACAAGGCTTGAGTTTATTATGTTCCATTCTGAAAGGTTCATCGTTTTCTTAAGGGTTACGTTGTTTGCATCAAGGTCATAATCTGTCACCTTTACACTAAATTTGTAGGCCTCCCCCCATCCACCATATGAGTGGTCAACTCCGTAATCAGATAAAGTAGGTGAACTTCCTACGTGGAATGAGTTGTAAAGTATTGTTGAGTTGGGGCCATAATATGTTTTGCTTACATCCATTTTTACACTATACCATCCGTATGGTTTTGTAGGATTAAGTGTGTCCCATGTACAATTATACCATCCGCCGCCTTCGGTTCTATTTGTACAACCATAATTGTTTGGTGGGTTGCTCATCGTCCATGTTAGTGTTACGTTTTCCACAGCTTCACAATCATCCTCTACCCAGCCAACTACAGGTATTAGATCTCCTCTAAGATAACCTTTTTGATACGGGCTAACAACCTTTGGTCTCAAATCAGATTTTATTGTTAATTCATATACAGATGAATTAGCATCTTTGTAACATGTATCATTGAATATACCGCCTTTCCAATAATGCTTGCCTACTGTGTAATTGCACTCTTCAATCGGTGCCTCTTCTGTGAAATAGTAATTTATGTAACTGCTTGCATTTGTGTTTTTATCTGTTGTTCCGATATCCCAGGAATTTGGATCAGATGAATTTTTTGTCACCCAGAACTTTGCCTGCCACCCAGCACCTATGGTTGAATTTCCTCTGTCTGAATCAAGTATTAGAAGGCTCAGTAGTGTTGAATCAGTTCCATTCCTCCATACACTGCTACCATTACCTAAATGGTACAAAACAACAACATCATCCTTTTCTATTGTAAAGTTGCTTGGTGTTGTGTTAGAACTTAATGTTCTTGTATCCTCAGCAAGGAAATAGAATTCCCATGTACCTATTTCGCATGTAGGTGTTTCATTCCAGCTTAGGACAACAGTTTGGTTTATGGGTGCGGTCAAAATTGTTTGGTTTTTAGGAGGCCCCCAATCTCCAGGGGTTTCAGCGTCTCTTATGTACAAAGACAATGTAACATTATCCAGATCCTCATCAGTCACGTTCACAGAGAAGTAAAATCTTTCTCCCCAACCACCAGGATTTGTAAGAGCAGTTTCATTTGTTAAGAAAGGTTTTGTTTTTATGAAAAAGTGATCTGGTGATGTGATGGTTTTACTATTGTAATAATCTTTTGAGGTGTTCATTGTTATGTTATAGTATCTTGCTTTCATATCGCTTGAATTTCTTCTACAGCTGTAATATCCTTCACCCTCATCAGTGATATTTGTGCATGCATAAACACTTCCGGATGATGAATGAACAAAATCAAATGTGACATTTGTGTCGTTTAATCCTATGTTACAATCTGATTTCACAAAACTTTGGACATATATCTCCTCTCCTCTAAGATATTCATAGCCTATATAAGGCTCTGTTATTTGATTAATGAAATCTCCATATATTGTTACTGAATAGTTTTCTGTTGTGTTCACATTCTGATAGCACGAATCTGTCACACCTGCAATCCAATATTGAGGACCAACTTCATAATATGGGTCTGAACATTCTGGGTTGAAGTAAAGATTCAGATATCCGGAGGAGTTTGTTGAGTTTGCATGTCCAGGACCATAATCAATACCATCTGTTGTTATCCAAAATCTTCCATTAACATTACCTCCGACAATCTGGTTTCTATCAGTATCATTTATTCTTGCAACAAGTAATGTATAGCCAGATGATCTGTTAACAAAGCTCTGGTTTCCATAAACATAATAGATAGTTGCATTATCAGGTTCTATGATAGGTCCTGACTGGTTTGTTGTGTTGAAAATATTTTCTGCTGTACCATCGTATATCTCAAATTTGTACCAGTTGTTATTACCTATGTCTCCACAATTAAATTGCGCAGTAAGGTTGCATCTTCCAATACCGCCATAAATGGTTGTTGAATTTTTCAATACCCATTGACCGCTTCCTTGTGTGTAAACAAATAGTTTGCATGTAACATTATCCATCTGCATATCATAGATATCAGCAGTGTATGTGTAAATTACGCCCCAGCCGTCTTGTGTTGGAGTGACTGAGAAGTTTTCAACCGTAGGTGGTGTGTTGTTAAGATAGACCCAGTCAACATAAAGTGTTGAATTTGAATAGTAATAATTCTTTGTTGCATTTAGTCTAAAGCTCCAATTTCCTCCTGCATGGAATGATGTATTCCATGTTGAGTTGTAATAGCCGTTATTTTGATCTGTTACAGGTTTTATCTCTTCGAACTGCATGCTAGGCGATCTCGCCTCATGGGTCGCATTTACCCCTGAAACATACCATAGACAATCATCATAAACACTTGAATTTATTTTTACAATGTTTCCTACAAGTATGTTTGAATACTTTGTTGGCTCTGTTAGATTAACCTTTAACTGTCCAATAATGATTGTTGTAAATGTTGGTGAATTAGAATCTTTATAGCAGGTATCATTTCTTGGCCCACCCATCCAATTTCTTACACCAACAGCATAGCTACAATTTGGATCGAATTTGTATTGAAGATAGCCTGATGGGTCTGTTTGATTCTGATTTCCTAAATCATAATCTGTATCATTGATCATTACAAATATCTTTCCCTGAACTCCTGAACCAACAAATGTATTTGTATCAGCGTCCTTTATTCTGATTCTTAATATCTCGCTATCAGTCCCTTCTCTATCTATTTCCGAATTATCACCAAGCAAACCATAGGATGTTATCGTATCATCCTTATTTATTGTGAAGTTGCCTACGGTTTCATTCTTGTATCCATATGCATCTGAAACATTGAATTTGAATTGCCTTATTCCAATATTATTACATGTAAATGTGTGACCTGTAAATGTTATTGTTTGCATTGTGCCGCAGTTTGTGCAAAGTGTGGAATTCAAAAACTCCCATTCTCCTGTTAGGTTTACCCAAAGGCTTACATTCACAACATCGAGATCCTCATCCTGCACATCAACTTTAAATGTCCATGTCTCACCCCATCCATAATCTGAAATACCAGCCTTGCTTGAGGTTGTGATCTGTGGGTTCTGTATTTTTGGAACAGTAACAAGTCTGAATGCATTCTCTTTTACGTAAACATCAGAGGAATTATAATAGGGTTTTGATGCCTCCATTGTGACATTATACCATCCTGTTGGCCATCCTGTTGTGGAAGAATTGGGCACTGTACAATTGTAATAACCATTTGTTTCATCGTATACAATTCCGTTCGGTGGACAAGTAAAGTATGTGATACCCAATCTCTTAACCTTGAAAACAACACTTGCATTATTTACTAAGCCACATTCATCAGTAACATTCCCTCTTAACAAAATATTATCAACACCTCTCACTCTTGTTATATTGTCTGGTTCTGAAACAGTTGTGGATAAAGCAACAGTTGTTATGTTGAAATAGAAATCTGATGAATTGACACCTTTATAATAATCGCTTCCGGAAAATACACTATAAGCCTTCCATTTTTGTGGCCCAACGTGATATGTGCAATCTGGGTTCAAAGTTGTGTAGAAATAACCTGTATCATTTGATGGTGTATCAAGGACTACAAAATTATTACCATCTTTTGTGACATAAAACCTTGTACTTATAGCATCTGTAATCAGAACATCTCTATCATCATCCCACACACTCACACCAAATGTTACATTCGGATTTTCGTTCCCAGGTAGGTTTGACCTGTTGACAACAGAATTATTACCAGTAACAAGTTCTATTCTCACATCATCTGCTTCAACATTGAAAGAAACATTTGATGTTTCATTTATATCCCAAGGGTCATCTGCAGATACGTTGAATTTGAATTCCCAATCTCCTATATCATTTCCACTAACAAATGTTGTCGAAAGATTCACAGTTTTATTAACACCCTGCACAGTTGTTGAATTCCTTGGTACTGACTCCCAATCTCCTGGGATTTTTCTTAACCAAAGCCTCACCGTCATCATGTCATAATCCTCATCTGTTGCATTAACCTTGAATGTGAATGTTTCACCCCATCCACCAACTGAAGGTATTGCTTGAGGATTTGTCAAAATAGGTTGTGTTTCTATCCAGAATGCCTGGTATTTTGTTGTTGTGTTATCATTATAATGAGTTCTGTTAGATTTCATTGTTATGTTATACCATCTTGTAGGCATTATTGTTGGGTAGCTTGTGTTGAATGTGCAATTATACCATCCATTGTTTTCATTAAATACAGGAGAGCATACGAATTCTTCTAATGTCTGTAAAGATTTTGTTGTGAAATTGACATCTGCATCAGGTATTGATAGAGAACATTCGTCTGTTATATTCCCTCTTATTGTTATATTGGTTCCACGGAGATATTCTTCTCCATTTGGCTGCGTTATCGTATTCAAAAGATTTCCTTTTATCTTTACTGTGTAGTTTTCTGTTGTGTTCGTATCTACATAACATTCATCATTTTCCACACCACCAAACCATGTGTTTAAACCAACAACATAATCACAATTAGGGTTGAAAGGAATTATTAGATGACCTGTACCATTGGTTTGATTTTTCCAGGTGTACAAATAAGTTCCGTTTGTGATCCAGACTGTTCCATTTGCTCCTTGTGGATAAACACCTTTATCAGAATCGTAAACCCTTAATATCAATTGTTGTATAACATCTCCAGCCCTATTTACAGTTGTGTTATTTCCATAGACGTAGCTTATTGTTACAACATCTTCTCCTAAAATAGGTCCTTGTTGCACACTTGTGTTGAAAAGATTACTTTCTGTGCTATCATTTACCTCAAATTTGAAACTTGCGATTCCTTGATCTGAACAAGCAAAATCGTCAACAACAATAGAACAATTACCTGGTGTGGAAATTGTATCAAAGCCTTTATATACCCAATCACCAGTTGTGTTAACAAAAAGCTTGCAAACAACAGTATCATTTTCTGGATCGTTCACAGTAACATTAAATCTGTAATTTCTGCCCCATCCTCCATTTGAAGGTGTGACTATCAAATTACTTGCTGTTGGTGGCCTGTTTTCAAGCCAGAATCTGTTCAGATATGTTGTTGTATTATCATTGTAAAAGCTTCTTGAAGTGAATATCCTTATGCTGTAATTGCCTTCTGGTTTGGATGTTGAATCCCAGGTGCAATTATACCAACCTGTACCCTCGTTGTTTATTGGTGTGCAGCTGTATTCATTTCCGGTTTGATTATGAATATTTGTTATTGTTCTTTGAGATGTGTCGTTGATTAAGCCATCTTCTGAACAATCAGTGGAAACATTGAATCTTATCAAAATTTGATCAGTTACATTAAACTCTGTTTCATTCGGTTTTTCTAAATTGTTTTTGAGCTGTCCGTATAATGAATAGCTTTGTGTTTCTGAATCTCTATCCTTATAGCATGTGTTGCTTTGGATCCTCAGATACCAGAATTGTGATCTTGCTTTGTACGTACAATTTGGATTGAAGTCATATTTTATATGGCCTGTGGAGTTTGTTGAACTTGAATGGCCTTCATCATAGGTCGTCCCATCATATGTGAAATAGAATATACCATTAACATTTTCTCCAACCCATTCATTTTTGTCAGAATCGTTAATCCTAACCACAAATCTGGTTTTTGCATCCCCTTCTCTATTTACTGTTGCACCAACACCTTCTATGAACACGAAACTTATATCATCCTTTTCCAAAGTCAAATTCTTAACCTCGGTTTCATTCTTGAACTGATTCGTATCGCTTGCATTGAACTTAAAGTAAATCACAGGTCCTGATGTATAATCTGAACAATCAAAAACATAATAGAATTTCACCTCCTTCCACACAGTGCTTGTTTCATTTTTTGAATCAACATAGTACCATGGCCCGTTTTGATTATAAGCCTTCCACAAGCTTATGTTGTTTGTGTCTCCTTCTATATCTCTAAAGCTCACATTGAAAGTGAAGTTATATCCCCAGCCTTCTTGTTCTGGTGTTACTCCAGGATTAGCAAGTTGAGGTCTTTCTCCAAGGAAGAATGCATTCACTTTTGTTATATGTGAGGAATTGTAGTAAGGCTTGGAGGAGTTCATACTTATATTATACCATCCTAATGAGCCTATACTTGAATCCCAGCTTGTATTGTATGTTCCATTCAGCAAATCATTTGCTGGATCAGGCGTATATCCACTTTCATATTCTATGTCTTGAACAGCCCTAAATCTTACTGTGGCATTTGTCACATAACCACAATCATCTCTCACATTACCTATCATCTGTATCGCATCGCCTTTTCCGTAATTCTGTCCTGTTGGGAATGTCACATTGTTTGAAAGCTCTGAATATATGTATAAAACTAAATATTGTGTTGAATTCCCAGCATAGTAATAGTCTGATTCTAATATTCCACCTTTCCATAATTGTTTACCAACTTGGTATGTGCATGTTGCATTGAATGAAAGATTGAGATATCCCCCACTTGATGTTGTTATTGGTATTCCAGGTCCGTAATCTGTCCCGTTTGTTGTGACCCAGTAATATCCGTCTAAACCCATTCCAAGAGGGGAGCCGGAGACAGCATCCTTTACACGAAGTGTAAGAACTGTTGTGTTCTCACCAATCCTTGTTACATTTGTTTCGTTCCCTTGTATGTAATCAAAAGATATCTGCCTCTTTGTCACATTTAATGTCTGAACTGATGTGTTTGTTTTTGCGTTATAAGCATCACTTGCATTGAAGAACCATTCCCATGTTTCTATGTCAGCTTGCCAATAGGTTTTTGTGAATGTCAAAGTTGAATTTACACAATCAGAGCATATCTGAGAACCGACATAACTCCATGTGGTTGAAGGCGATTTTCTATTCCATAAACTTACATTTACTACGTCATCATCATCTGTCACATTAACTTTGAATGTGTATTGTGTTCCCCAATAGCTTTGTGTTGGTGTGACATAGGCTCCTGTTAGCACAGGTGGAACCTCGTGGAAGAAAACCTGGTTTCTTATTGTTGTCCCATTGTTGTAAAGATCTCTTGAAGAATTCATCTGAACAGAATACCATCCAGAAGGGTTTGTAGAGATGTTCCATGTGCAGTTATACCAACCTGTTTCTGACTCGTTCAAAACAGGCTCGCATATATCCTCAAAATTGTCATGCTTTACCTTGAATTTCACTGTTGCATTAAGCGCATAACCACATTCATCTGTCACATTACCCCTTATTGTTACATTCTGACTTGAGTTATAAGCCTCTCCATTTGGATAAGCTACAGTATTATTCAACCAGCCTTTTATGTTCGTTGTTAAAGTCATGGTTGAATTCGCATCCTTATAACAATTGTCATCAACAGTTCCTGCTTTCCAATATTGTAAGCCCACAGAATAATTGCAGTCTGGTGTGAAGTATGCGTTCAAATATCCTTGTGAATCAGTTGTGTTAGGCCAACCATAATCATATTCATTTTGATCTTTTGTCACCCAGATCTTACCTTGGACATCAGCAGGGACATAAGTTTCATTATCACTATCATAAATCCTGGCTTTGAGCAAAACAGATTCGCTTCTGTTAACCCATGAATTATTTCCTCGCGAATCATCTATGTATCTTATCTCAACATCGTCCTTTGTCATTGTGAAATTGAATCCAGGCCTGTCTGTTGAGTTATGAGGATCAGTTGCATTGAATTTGAAATATCTGTTAACACCTATGTCTGAGCATGAATAGCCTTTATAATAGAAGCTCAGTTCTTGTTTACTACCGCAATTTGTACATAAATTAGAGGATTGATAAATCCATGTTGAGTTGTCTGTAGAAAGCCATAGGCTCACATTTACATCCTCTGCATTAACATCGCTTACATTGACCTTGAATGTGTAATTTTCACCCCATCCCCAATCTTGCTCTGGTAAAATAGTTTCATTCTCTAAAACAGGTGGCTGCCATTGCTGTACTATTCTAAATGAATTTTGTTTAAGCATGGTTCCATTGTTATAATAGGTGACATTTGTGACATTCATCCTGAGATTGTACCATCCTTCTGGAGCATTTGTAGCATTGAATGTGCAGTTGTAAGTTCCATTTCCGAAATTGTTTACAGGCAGGCATTCGAATTGATCTCCAAAACCAACACTTATTGCTGTGAAGTTAACCAAAGCGTCTGTTATGTTATGCAAATTGCACTCATCTGTTACATCACCGTAAATATTTACATAGAGCTCAAGTTCCCTATAATATGTTTGGCCATCAGGAAATGTAACATTAGGCGTTAATTCACCAACAATTGTGACATTAAATGTCTGAGAGTTCGCATCTTTGTAACATGAGTCTGCAGAGGTATAGCCATACCAATTTCTTTTTCCAGCATCATATCTGCAATCTGGGTTGAAATAGTAGGAAACATATCCTGAGGAGTTTGTGGTGTTTGATCCATCTTCTATGTATGCAGTACCATTGTGTATTTTGAACCAAACCTGAGGTTTTATCAATGCTCCCAAAATTGTATGAGCAGGCTGATTTCTGTCTGTATCATGAACATATAAAATAAATGTTGTGGTGAATGTTCCATTTCTGTTAACAGCTGTTTCATTGCCGGCTAAGTAACTGAATGATATATCGTCTTTTGTGAGTACATGACTCTGTTCGCTTGTGTTCGAATATGTTTCTGGTACTCCTGGCTGACTTGCGTTGAATGCAAAGTATCTCAGACTGCTTGTTTGATAATCACTGCATGTGTAAGTTCTTGTGAAATTGACAAGCTTGTTAACAGGATTTTCTACATATTTACACTCAGTAACGTTCCATGATCCTCCTGGGATCTTTTCAAGCAGACATACATTTACATCACTATAATGGTTTACAACAACACTGAAATTATGGATCTCACCCCAACCACCATCGCCTGGATAACTGACTTGTGGTGATGTAAGACTCACAGGTGTTATCAAGAAGAATGCATTTTCTTTGAAGTAGCTACCATTAGTATGGTAATCCTTCAAAGATTCCATTGTTACATTATACCACCCTCCTGCTTTACCAGAAGAATCCCATGTGCAGTTATAGAAATTGCCTGTTGCATTTGTTACATATCCGGAGGACGGACAATAATATACATTAGAACCTGATTGCAGTTTGAATCTGACATTTGCTTGTGCTACAGGCTGGGAACAATCATCTATTATAGTACCATTTAATTCTATCATGCTTCCAGCTGTGTAATTAATAGAACCATCTGGATTTTCCAATGTGTTTGTTAAATTACCATATATAGTCACATAAAATTCTTCTGATGTGTTATCAGCATAACATGAATGACTTGAATTGACTTTCCATTTCCTGACTCCAGGTTGATAATCGCAATTTGCATTGAAATCAAGATAATAATGTGTTTCATTAACAGTCTCAAATTCTTCCTTCCAGTTTGAACCATTGTTCATGACCCATGTTCTCACATTATTTATTGGAATAGATGTTGTGTAGTTATTCAAAACAAGATTCCATATCTGCACAGCAAGGATTGTTGAATGCCCAGGTGAAGAATCGCTCCTATTTATGACAGAATTATTTCCTTGCGCATAGTTTACTGATATTGCGGATTTTGTAACATTAAATGTGATAACAGAGGTTTGGTTTGTGAAAGTTGTTGTTGAGGTTGCATTGAATTTTGCTTGCCATGTTCCGATATTTTCACAGCTGAAATTCTTCTGGGTCAGGAAGAAGTAATCGTTGCAATTGCTGCAAGATGTTGAATTTTCTACAAACCAGTCAACGCTCGAATTCTTTAACCATAATATTGTTAAAACTGTTTCATTGTCTTCACTCGTCACATAAACTGAAAGGTTGAAAGGCTTTATCTCCCAACTTCCTTCTGGATAAGGCTGAACTTGTGGGTTATCAAGTTTTGGAACTGTTCCTATGAAAAATGCATTTTCTTTGAAATAGCTACCATTCCAATATTTTCCTGTTTCGCTTCCCTCAGAAAAAGCTATCATTGTAACATTGTACCATCCTAATGGGGCGTCATTTGGAACATTCCATGTGGTAGATGTCAATGGAGCAACCACCACATAAGTTGTGCTATCATGTGTTATTCTGTATTCTGCACCAAAGCTAGCAGAATCTGTTTTTTCATTATTGCAGTCATCTTTTATAACACCATTGAAGTTTATTGTTGAACCGTGAGTGAAATTTTGGGTTCCTAATGGGGTTGTTAAATAGGAGTTTGACAAATCACCTATAAGCATGAAAGGCATTATTTCAGTTATGTTATTCTTATAAGTTGTTGCTCCGCTAACCCCTCCTTTCCAATAGTTTTGCCCAAGATAATAATCAGTTTTGCACCAACTATCAGAAGAATTCTGCATTGTTCTTATCAGATGTCCTGTAGCATTTGCTGATATAGCAGGGGGAGAATCAAATGTTTCATTGCTACCAAACTTCGAGATATAAATTCTCCCCTTTCCTTCATCTAAACTTCCTGATTGTAGATAATAAGGATATGTTTGGTTGTCTCTATCCCACACCTGCAAAACAAAATCAAAAGCTGAACTTCTGTTCACAGTTGAATTCCATGCTGGGGTTATGTTGTAAACATTTATATCATCAGCTTCCACTGTGTAGCCATATCCGGATAAACTTTTTGAACCATCATAATTTGTTGCGTTAAATTTGAAATCCCAGCTTCCTATGTCTGTTCCTACATAATCATAAGTGAAATTAGCTTGGGTCCATTCAGAGCAATAAGTACAATTCCACTCTCCAATCAAGCTGTAAGGCTGGGTTCCTTTTCTATGCCATGCGTAAACTGTCACATTACGACCAAATCTATCTCTTACCATAACAGAGAAGTTGAATTCTTCTCCCCAGCCGCCTGTTGTTTTGGATGAATTTCCATCTATGTACAAAGTAGCATTTTCTAATAATGGGGCATAGGTATAGACTTTAACCTTTGTGAATAGCTGTTGTTTTTCTTCAAATAATTTGCCTGTTTTCCATGTATAAGCAATCTTTTCTATTGTTACATTGCCAGAAGGGTTGTATGTGCTGTCAACATATGATTTAACTCCTATCATTCTGATTGAAGAGACAAATTTCTCTTGTTCGTCTTCATCAATTGAATAATTATACCACAAAATTCCGTTATTTGCGGTTAAAGAATAGTTCTGCCATGCTATTTTCCAAGCATTGAAGTCATCTGTGAAGTTAATATAACCTTGACCAATAGTTACGTTTTGGTCCTTCCAATCATAACTTACATAGAAATCTATTTCTTTCAATTTTTCATATCTTGGGTCATAAGGCTTTGTGAATGTGTATGATTGGCTCAAGGAGCAGGATGAGCCTGTACATCCTATGTTGGTGTTGTTGATAAAGCTTGTTTCGTTTCTTGTATCTCTTATACCTTCTGCGAGCAAAACATATCTTCCTTCAGAGGAACAGTTTAAAGTAAAGTTGAGATAAGTACTTTCTCTTATGCCTATGTTAGGTAATTGCCATTTTATCTTTCTACTCGTTTCGTTCCATGTTCCAGAATTGTATATAGCAATTACATTGCATTCGGATGGTATAAATAAGCTAATGTTCCATTCATTATTGGTAGATGTATCGCCAATATTAGTAACTTTTAATGAGTAATTGTAATTTCTATTTGGTTGGGCAGACCTTGTTTCAGGCCAAGGGTAATCAGGTTGCTGTAAAGCTTCCAAATCAAATTCTAAGTGGCTTTCTCCTGTGTAGTTAGATGTTTGAACTTTGAAAGCCGACTGCTCTTCTATATTTTTGGAATCCCAACTTACATTGTATTTCAAGCTCCCTTCTTTTGATAAATCAGTAGGAGATTTTATTTGATAAGTTAAAACTGCATACTTATTTACTTGTATCGGGCCAAGCTGCCAACTAATTAAATTATTCTCCAAATCCACTGATGAATTTCCAAATATATCACCTTTTATTCCAGGGTTTGCAGGTGTCCAGCCAGTTGAAACAATCTCTTTCACAACTGTTGTTCCAGAAGTTGCTGCGCACCCTTTATTGTGAATAATCAGCTGGGATTCGAAAACCCTGTCCTTAGCTATTAATCTTGGGGTTTCTCTTATAACCTCAAGTATGGCTATATTATTACCTTCTTGTATAGCATAGCTTGATTTCTTTGATTTTGATAAGTTAGGATATGTATAATTAACAGTTGCATTTATGGTCACATTCTCGCTTTCAGAGTTGCTCGATGTCAGATTGAAGCTTACTGTGTAATTGCCTGGAGAAGAAGCATTAACTAGCTGATAACTTGGGCTAAAGCTCCAGCCTGAAGGAACATCTAGTGAAACATTATATTGTACATAATCGGTGAATGGGTGGTAAATTGTTACATTATATTCTTCTGTTGTGGAATTGCACATCCAATTACTTGAAACGGCGCTAATGGTTATGTTTTTGATAATTAGCAATTCGGTTCTTTCTGTAGATTTAGAATCATAGATTAGATAAGCTCTTAAAGTGTAAGTATCCTCTTTCCAATTGGATGTGTTGATATTAGTAAAGTTGAAGGAGCTTACTGAATTGGGCGGGATGTTTACTGATTGAGAAGAGTAGTTAACTAAATATCCGCTGCTGTTGGTTATGTTAAGCCAAAGAGTTCCAGTAAAGCTGGTGGAATTTGAATTAGCAATTCTTATAGTAACATTAAACAACTCTTCGCTTTTTTCTAAACCAGTTGTAACTGAATTACCAACCTTTGCCTGTATGTCCTGTATCTGGACAGTTTCATTATAATAAGCAGATAAAATTAAAGAGGAGATGTTTATTGGATTTTTTCCTATGTTTTCAATCTTTATTCTACAATATCCACTTTCATTGGATGCTAATTGGTATTCAAGAATTGGAATGAAATCTTCTCTAAATCCTGATGTGTTTAGATAATAACTGTGCAGAATGTCAAGCCATTTAGAACCGTTGTAAACATAAATCCTAGCTTTTGTATCGCTTGCATTCCATGTGATGTTTAAATTTCCAATTCTGTAATCGCCTGCTTCACAATTCCAGCTAAATATCTTTTCTTCTCCTGAATTTAATTCAGATGGCAGGGTTTCTATTGGTGAGGATGATGGTTTAAATTTGTATACAATAAATTTGTTTGAGATTAAAGTGTCGTTGGTAACAACCGAATCATCTCTTCTACCATTTGCAAATATGGTTACATTGGCTTCTCCATAACTCGTAGCATTAATATTCCACCATACTTTTTTAATTTCACCAGGATTTATTGTCCCAATTTCACGGTTTGCTCCGTCAACCTGCCAACCTTCTGGAACAATGATTGTTGCGTTAACATCATAGCTTGTATTAACCAAGCTTGTTATACTTGCATTAATAGTAAAGTTTCTATATTGGAAAACCTCTTTCGGCGTCAGGACTTCTGTAACATCCACCTGAGCCTTACATCCTGCAACATCTATGCTTATGTTGAATTTTTCTGAAGTGTTTGCCTTGTAATTTGGCTCGCTTGAATTTATCTCTGCATACCAGTATTGGTCTCCGCCATTATAACTGCAGTCTGGAGTGAAATAGAAGACAGCGTAACCTGAGGCATTTGTTGTATTGCTTCCGGCTAGCTTGTCATAAACACCTGTATAGTTGATTCTGAAATTAACAGTTGCTGGTGGTGTTAGATTGTATCTTTCAGCATCCAAGTCATAAACCCTAACTACAAGTTTTGCTGGTTGCGCAGGCTGGTATTTTGCAAATGAATTATTGCCATCTGCATATTCTATTAAGTTATCATCTTTTTCTATTGTGACATATAAAACTTGAGAAGTTTCTTTTCCGTCCATTTTGAACTGATAATACCAATTTCCTTGCTGTGAGGCTGAAAAGTTTCTGTACCAGAATTTTGTTGAATTAATGCAGTTAAAACATTCAGTTGGGGTTTGATTCAAACAATCGGGAGCGTCACATTTTGTTGTTGGTGGCCAGGCTGTTGCCATGTACAAGCTAACGTTTAGAACATTCTCCGAATCTCCACTTGAAGCAATAACACTGAAATTCCAATTTGGTTTACCCCAGCCTTCTGTTGTTGGGTATGCTTGAGGGTTTTCTAGTTTTTTGACTGGTAATAAATAAAATAAACCAGGCACTCCTAAGTTTGCTGTTGAATTTTCATAATAATAGCTTCTATTAGCAGACATGCTTGCATTGTACCAACCCATTGGAGTTTGGATATCTGTTTTCCAATCGCAAGTATAGGCGTTTGCACCAACCTGTGAAACAGGTGAACATTCAAAGCTTTGAGAAGATTTATTAGCAAAAAATCTCACTGTTGTTGTTAGAGGATCTCCACAATCATCAGTAGTTGCTGCTAAGAAAGGAACTTCCTGCTCTTGTGTATAGTTAACAGAACCGTCTGGTTTTGCAAATTCTAGGACTATGTCTCCCATTATCGTTAGGTTTAGGTCAGGGGTTGTGTTATATTTATAACATTCGCTTGTTTCCTCAGCAACATAAGCCTTCCATAGTCTATCTCCAACTTCATATTTAGGAGAGCAGCCTGGATTGAAATAGAATAGTGCATAACCGCTTTCATTTGTTAAATTACCATAAACTGGTCCCCATACTCCTGGAGATAACTGGACAGTGAAGTTAACCATCAAATTTGGTAACAAAGTTCCGTTTAGATCTCTCACCCTTACATATAACAAATCAACTTGATCTCCTCTTCTGTTTGCTATGGAATTGTTTCCATATATATCTTCAAGCAGAATTGTGTCCTGGGTCAATGTAAAGTTTCTAGTGGCAACTTCTTGTGTGGAATTTTTATTTCCAATCGCATTGCTTGCATTGAACTTGTAATACCATGTTCCTTGCTGATCACAATCAAATGTTTGATAAAAGCTGAATGCTTGCCACTCACCGACTTGCGTATAATAGCTTGAATTCATTAACATCCAAGGACCTGTTAAGCTAGAAGCCCTCCATAAATAAACTGTGGCCGTGCTGTTTTGATCATAAACCGTGACATTGAATGTTCTTGCAACCCCCCAACCTTCAGTTATTATATCAATGCTTGCGTTCTCTAGCTGAGGGACATTTGTCCATGTTGTTACATTGAAAGCTGAAGAGTAATTGTATTGATAGCAAGAATCAGTACTAGGAACAAAACCGAGCCAATTTTGTTTTGTTGTTGAAAAACTCAGGTCAGGCTTGAAGTAATAAATTACATGACCTGTTGAATTTGTTGTATTTGTCGTCAAAGTATAATAGCTTAAGCCGATCCCTGCTTTGGTTAGATTATAACTAACAGAAGCTGATGGGATAGAGACATAATCTGATTTATCTATATCGTAAACTCTCAATATCAATTGAGCTGCCTGCTCTAGAGTAGCATTTGTCTCATTTCCAGCTACATACTCTATCAGAACATTATCTTTTTCAAAAATCACCTGATTGTCTATAACATAATCAGAGCTTGTAGTTGTGTAACTGTTACCCTCTGTATCTGTGGCATTGAATTTGTATATTTTTGTTCCTATATCTGAGCACGTATAGGTTTTATTCCACCATAGAGTTGTGTTTGTACAGCTAGTGCATTGCTGAGGAGGGCCTATCTGAACCCAATTTTCTGTTCCAATTGGCGCTTCCCATAAATAAACAGTAACTGTGTCCCCTGAATTGTCGGTAACATTTATTGTAAAGTTCCTTAATACAGACCAGCCTTCTGTTCTTGGTGTAACTTGAGCTGCTCTAAGCTTAGGGGTTGATTTTATCCTGAATGCGTTTTCTTCAAAATAGGTTCCATTGTTGTAGTAGTCTTTGTATGCTATCATAGTCACATTGTAACTCCCAACATCTTTTCCTGTTGTGTCAAAATTACATGTATATAAATTTCCGCTGTTGTTTGTTACAGGGCCGCATGTATAGGTCGAAGGTCCTTCCAGCCTGAATTCAACCTGAGCATTAGAGATGTTATTTCCACATTCATCAGAAAGATTTCCTTTAAGACTGATAACACTTCCAATTTCATACTCCACCGAACCTTTTGGTTCAATATATGTTGCGTTTAAATCACCTATTATGTTAACTACCAATGTTGTGTAGAATTCTGTTGAGTTATCCTCATATGCTTGCGCACCTGTAACATTAACGATCCAATTTCTTTGTCCAGGAATAAAGCTACAATCCGGATTAAATGTTTTTATATAATCTGTTTCGTTCCTGCTCTCTTCTGTCTCATTTTCTACATAGCTTGTTCCATTGTAAACCCAGAAATGGATTTCTTGCAAAGTGATATTTGGTATTTCTCCTTCCAAAACATTCTTATTCAATATCAAATCCCATACCTTTGCTGTTAAATTAACTAAGGTATTGGGTGCAGATGTACGATTAACATAGGAGTTGTTTCCACCAAAATCTCTTAGGTCAATTGTATCTTGTACTACATCGAACCATTGCTCAGTTAAGCTATCATTCACATAACCTGTTGGGCTTGTTGCATTGAATTTGAAATACCAAGTATTGCCTGGGATTGAATTGTTGCTGAATTGTTTTGAAGTAAAGAAGTAATAATTGTTGCAACTACTGCATGTAGTTTGATTTTCTATCCACCATGAACCTGAGGAGTTGCTCATCCATAAATAGACAGTAACAGGCTCATTATCTAAACTTGTAACATTGACTGAAAAGTTATAAGGTGATTTACCCCATGGAACAAAATTTTCAATTGGTGTTTTCTTTGCATTATCCAGTTTTATCTGGCTCCTTAAGAAGAATGCGTTTGTTGTTAATAAGCTACCATTCCAATATTTATCTGACAAATCCCCTCTAGCAAATGATATCATTGTTATGTTATACCAGCCGTATGGGAAATTTGAATCTGTTACTATATTGCAGGAAAAGCTTGAAGTTGGTGTTGTACAAGAGCCATAAACTACTCCGTTTTGTATCATTCTAAATTCTAATCCAAATTTTGTAGGATCACCCTGAGTAGCTAAGCAATCATCTTTAACCGTTCCCGAAAATGTTATAGTATCTCCTCTTGTATAATTGTTGGAAAAGCTTTGCATTGTTGAAGAAGAAAGATCTCCTTTTAAAGTAAAGTTCAAAGGAGAGGTTACATTGTCTTTAACATAAGAATCTCCAGAAGTCCCACCATACCAGGAATGCAAACCAAGATGCCATTTGCTTGTATCCTCGCACCATATAGCATTACTCATTGTCCTGTTTATCCATCCATTGTTGCTTGTCAATATTGGCGGGGAAGTTTCGTAACTTCCATAGGTATAAACATCTACCCATATTTTCCCATAACTTCCAGTTGGATAAGTTTCATTATCCCTGTCCCATGCTCTTACAGAAAAAACAGTTGATGTTGAACGATTAACAATAGCATCTGGTGAAGGAGTGATGTTATAAACATTGATATCATCCTTTTCTACAGTGTAGATATCTCCTAATAATTCTGAATTCCCATCCAAGTTGCTTGCATTAAACTTAAACTGCCATGTTGTTATATTTTCTGGTAAATAATCATAAGTGAAGTTATGATTGGTCCAAGATAAGCAATCTGTGCATATCCATGAACCTATCTGTTTCCATGTTGCCTCAGCAGTTGGCTTATGCCATGCGTAAACTGTCACATTACGACCAAATCTATCTCTTACCATAACAGAGAAGTTGAATTCTTCTCCCCAGCCGCCTGTTGTTTTGGATGAATTTCCATCTATGTACAAAGTAGCATTTTCTAATAATGGGGCATAGGTATAGACTTTAACCTTTGTGAATAGCTGTTGTTTTTCTTCAAATAATTTGCCTGTTTTCCATGTATAAGCAATCTTTTCTATTGTTACATTGCCAGAAGGGTTGTATGTGCTGTCAACATATGATTTAACTCCTATCATTCTGATTGAAGAGACAAATTTCTCTTGTTCGTCTTCATCAATTGAATAATTATACCACAAAATTCCGTTATTTGCGGTTAAAGAATAGTTCTGCCATGCTATTTTCCAAGCATTGAAGTCATCTGTGAAGTTAATATAACCTTGACCAATAGTTACGTTTTGGTCCTTCCAATCATAACTTACATAGAAATCTATTTCTTTCAATTTTTCATATCTTGGGTCATAAGGCTTTGTGAATGTGTATGATTGGCTCAAGGAGCAGGATGAGCCTGTACATCCTATGTTGGTGTTGTTGATAAAGCTTGTTTCGTTTCTTGTATCTCTTATACCTTCTGCGAGCAAAACATATCTTCCTTCAGAGGAACAGTTTAAAGTAAAGTTGAGATAAGTACTTTCTCTTATGCCTATGTTAGGTAATTGCCATTTTATCTTTCTACTCGTTTCGTTCCATGTTCCAGAATTGTATATAGCAATTACATTGCATTCGGATGGTATAAATAAGCTAATGTTCCATTCATTATTGGTAGATGTATCGCCAATATTAGTAACTTTTAATGAGTAATTGTAATTTCTATTTGGTTGGGCAGACCTTGTTTCAGGCCAAGGGTAATCAGGTTGCTGTAAAGCTTCCAAATCAAATTCTAAGTGGCTTTCTCCTGTGTAGTTAGATGTTTGAACTTTGAAAGCCGACTGCTCTTCTATATTTTTGGAATCCCAACTTACATTGTATTTCAAGCTCCCTTCTTTTGATAAATCAGTAGGAGATTTTATTTGATAAGTTAAAACTGCATACTTATTTACTTGTATCGGGCCAAGCTGCCAACTAATTAAATTATTCTCCAAATCCACTGATGAATTTCCAAATATATCACCTTTTATTCCAGGGTTTGCAGGTGTCCAGCCAGTTGAAACAATCTCTTTCACAACTGTTGTTCCAGAAGTTGCTGCGCACCCTTTATTGTGAATAATCAGCTGGGATTCGAAAACCCTGTCCTTAGCTATTAATCTTGGGGTTTCTCTTATAACCTCAAGTATGGCTATATTATTACCTTCTTGTATAGCATAGCTTGATTTCTTTGATTTTGATAAGTTAGGATATGTATAATTAACAGTTGCATTTATGGTCACATTCTCGCTTTCAGAGTTGCTCGATGTCAGATTGAAGCTTACTGTGTAATTGCCTGGAGAAGAAGCATTAACTAGCTGATAACTTGGGCTAAAGCTCCAGCCTGAAGGAACATCTAGTGAAACATTATATTGTACATAATCGGTGAATGGGTGGTAAATTGTTACATTATATTCTTCTGTTGTGGAATTGCACATCCAATTACTTGAAACGGCGCTAATGGTTATGTTTTTGATAATTAGCAATTCGGTTCTTTCTGTAGATTTAGAATCATAGATTAGATAAGCTCTTAAAGTGTAAGTATCCTCTTTCCAATTGGATGTGTTGATATTAGTAAAGTTGAAGGAGCTTACTGAATTGGGCGGGATGTTTACTGATTGAGAAGAGTAGTTAACTAAATATCCGCTGCTGTTGGTTATGTTAAGCCAAAGAGTTCCAGTAAAGCTGGTGGAATTTGAATTAGCAATTCTTATAGTAACATTAAACAACTCTTCGCTTTTTTCTAAACCAGTTGTAACTGAATTACCAACCTTTGCCTGTATGTCCTGTATCTGGACAGTTTCATTATAATAAGCAGATAAAATTAAAGAGGAGATGTTTATTGGATTTTTTCCTATGTTTTCAATCTTTATTCTACAATATCCACTTTCATTGGATGCTAATTGGTATTCAAGAATTGGAATGAAATCTTCTCTAAATCCTGATGTGTTTAGATAATAACTGTGCAGAATGTCAAGCCATTTAGAACCGTTGTAAACATAAATCCTAGCTTTTGTATCGCTTGCATTCCATGTGATGTTTAAATTTCCAATTCTGTAATCGCCTGCTTCACAATTCCAGCTAAATATCTTTTCTTCTCCTGAATTTAATTCAGATGGCAGGGTTTCTATTGGTGAGGATGATGGTTTAAATTTGTATACAATAAATTTGTTTGAGATTAAAGTGTCGTTGGTAACAACCGAATCATCTCTTCTACCATTTGCAAATATGGTTACATTGGCTTCTCCATAACTCGTAGCATTAATATTCCACCATACTTTTTTAATTTCACCAGGATTTATTGTCCCAATTTCACGGTTTGCTCCGTCAACCTGCCAACCTTCTGGAACAATGATTGTTGCGTTAACATCATAGCTTGTATTAACCAAGCTTGTTATACTTGCATTAATAGTAAAGTTTCTATATTGGAAAACCTCTTTCGGCGTCAGGACTTCTGTAACATCCACCTGAGCCTTACATCCTGCAACATCTATGCTTATGTTGAATTTTTCTGAAGTGTTTGCCTTGTAATTTGGCTCGCTTGAATTTATCTCTGCATACCAGTATTGGTCTCCGCCATTATAACTGCAGTCTGGAGTGAAATAGAAGACAGCGTAACCTGAGGCATTTGTTGTATTGCTTCCGGCTAGCTTGTCATAAACACCTGTATAGTTGATTCTGAAATTAACAGTTGCTGGTGGTGTTAGATTGTATCTTTCAGCATCCAAGTCATAAACCCTAACTACAAGTTTTGCTGGTTGCGCAGGCTGGTATTTTGCAAATGAATTATTGCCATCTGCATATTCTATTAAGTTATCATCTTTTTCTACTGTCACTTTATGTAATGCGGCGTCAAAGGTATAAGGAGAGATTGTACCTATGTAATATCTGTAATACCAATTTCCTTGCTGTGAGGCTGAAAAGTTTCTGTACCAGAATTTTGTATCTCCTATACAATTTAAACATTCTATCGGGGTTTGGTTCAAACAGGTAGGAGGTTCACATTTATCTATTTCTGTTGGTGGCGGGGTTTGTGACATCATCAAACTTATGTTATATGTTATATCAGGATCTCCTGAACTTGCTACAACAGAAAAGTTCCAGTTCACACTTCCCCATCCTTCTGTTTTGAGACCTTTGCTAGAAATGCCGTTTGGATTTTCAAGTTTTAGAATTGGTTGTATGTAAAACAATCCAGGTTGTTGGAATTTCATTGTATTGTTATCATAATGGCCGGTAGCATTAGCATACATACTCACATTGTACCAACCTTTTTTTGTAGTTATGTCAGTAGACATATCACAAGTGAAAGCGTTTTCACCGATTTTCTCAACCCCTTCTGTACAGTTGTAGCTTGTTCCAGAAGAATGGTTTGCATAGTATTTGACTGTGGCTATAAGTGCATCATTACAATCGTCAACAGTATAACCTAGGAAGTTTATTATATCCTCTTGAGTAAAGTTCTGCCCACCACTTTCATTATGTGCTTTTGGTCTGCTGATTGTTAATAATATGTCTCCTGTCACATTTACTGTCAGATTGAAATAGTCATAGGTTGAATTTGTGAAATAACATGTTTGTTCTGGGACAACAGCCTTCCAGTATTGGATACCAACTTTGTATTTTGGTGAACACAATGCTTTAAAGTAATAATTTGAGTAACCGGATTCGTTAGTATTATTAGTTGTACCAGAATCCCAATCTAGTATGGAACTGTCCTTAGTCACAAAAAAAGTTACAGGCAAATTTGTGATGTTTGTGTCATTAGCATCTACAATTCTTAATGCTAAATGGGTGTTAATCTTCCCTCTTCTTGTTTCAGTATTATTTCCTATTAAATCCTCAAATCTTACCTTGTCTTTTGTTATGTTAAATGTTATGGGGTCTGTTGAGTTTGTTGTCCCTGCAAAATTTGTTGCGTTGAATTTGGCAAGGACATCTACACCTATGTCTCCGCAGTCCGCATCAAACTCAAAAGTAAAGTTTCTCCATGGCCCGATATTACCAGCACCAGGAGCTGGATAAGTATCACACCCAACCAATCTCCATGGACCACTTATGGTTTTGCTGAAATAAGAGCAAACCTGAACATCATTTTCAGAACTTGTAACCCTAACACTTATGTTAAAGGTGAAATTGAAACCCCAAGAACCGGTTGAATTACCAGTTTCTTTTGAAATTATTAATGGATTTTGCATTTCGATAACACCTGGAGGTAAAGAAACTACAACATCGCTGCAATTCACCACTTCTGTTGAATTTTCTGTTGCATTTGCCTTTATACAAATTGTATATGTTCCTCCGGCATTTGCTGTAATATTCCACTTAGCCTCTTTGTTTCCATTCAATTCTATAGTTTCGAGATAAGTAACATTGCTTAAATCACCAGTAGCATTTCTGATTTCTAAAACTCCAGGGCCGGTGTAATTTATTACAGCTATAACATTGCTTGCATTTCCTGGGCCATAGTTCGTTATCGTTGAGCTTGCATTGAAAGGTTGATTTACAAATGGATTACTTGGAGAGAAGCTTGGTTGACTAACAGCTAAACTTGCTCCGCATGCGATGAAAATATCATAAGATTCGTCTATGAAATTGAAAGTGCCGTTCAATGGAATTGCCTGGAATCTGAAAGTTCCGTTTGTTTGGTAAGGAACTGAAATCAAATAAGAGTAATTCTTTGAATTGTCTTTACCAGTGACAGTAAAGTTAGTAACTCCATCCCAATTTATTAATGTTGAGTTGTAAAAGCTTGGAGATGGAACAAAATTACTGAATTGTAAATCGCCAGGATGGGTCACAGAAATGTTTTGCTTGTTTTCTGTAACATTTGAGTTTAATAAAGGCAAATTACCTTTGTTGAAAACTTGAAGTTTTGTGCTAAAATTGCCACAAGCAAAGGAAGATGGAAAACCTTCTTGCTCATTGCTGGTGCTTGTATTATAATATCTTACTGTTTTTAGCAGTGATGTATTTAAAACAACAACTTGTGAAGCAGTTTGATATATCCATGCTCTTGCACCAGTATAGCCTGCTGGTTGAATAATAAAATCTTTACCACCTGGCAAACAAGAGCTAGATACATTTGCATAGAATGTTATCGAGTTTGTTTCGTCTGCACTTAATATCCAATATATTCCATCTGGTTTTCCTCCATAGAAAGGGGTCCATTTCACTATCCAACCAGTTCTTTCACTTCCTATTGGATATCCAGCATCAGGAGCTATGCTAAAGCTATAAGGTATAAAACATGGGGGAATGAACAATTCCAGAGTATATACTTGGCCTGCGTCATCCTGAGTATTTTGAAGATTTATTGTGAATAAAACATTTTTTTGACCTAAATTAACTTCATTTGGTGTTAAAGATACATTTAAACTACCCAAAGCAATACCAATTTCTGGAATAGATCCTATAGTTTCACTTTTAACTTTTGTTGCACCAGTTGCAGGGTCTACCCAAGTAAGGGTAATTGTAAACTCCTCTAGTCCTGCATCGCCACCAGGAATATAAGCTATGTAATATCTAAAGCATTGAGAAGTAGGAATTACAACATTTGAATATGTGATAGAGGTTGTTGATTCAAGAACATTTTCTTGTGTGATGTTTACAGTCACATTATAATCTCCATAATTGCAAACATACCCAAAGAAATTATTCTCATCACCACTGGTATCAGTGGTTGCTGTTTCGGGATACTCGTAGTAAATAACCAAATAATCTGGAATTCCTTCTGTATTGTAAACATCAAAATTTTTCGTATAATTTTTTTCAAAATTAGAGGTTTTTATGTTCACTTTTGCTGTATAAGTTTTTGTATCAATATTGTCTGGAACCAAGAAATGCCATGTTATATTTTTCTCCTCATTAGAAGCTAAACTAGAAATTGTTTGAGTTTTGCCTTCAATTATAAACCAATTTAACTCGTTTGTTCCATCTAGTAAAGTTAAAGTTAAATTAACATTTGATAAGCTACTTGTGTTGTAATTTTTTATTTTCACACCAACTACACCAATATGACCCTGAATTATTTTATTCGAAATAAAATTCCCTTGTAAATAATGCTCTTTCTCACCAGGAGCGCTATAAACTAAAATATCATCTGATAAATCAGCATCAGTGCATTCTATAACTCTTATCTTATGTTTATTTGTGCCATATTTTACTGGAGCATCACCGCTTGTAACAAGATATAATTTTAATGTGTGCTCACCCAAAGCGGCAGAAGAGCTCACATTTAAAATTTGATATGTTCTTCCACAATGGTCTGTATCATCCGTAGGAGCAGCATCAAAAATACAACTATCTGTTGTACCAAATGCATCTAAATTAGGATATGGTTGCGGACTTGCATATAACCCACCATAAGGCAAGTTCTGGAAAGTGGTTTCATTTCCTAATTTAACCTGCATTCTTACTTGCTGAGATGCTGTTGAAACATCATCTGCTACCTCCATCACAGTAACGTTTACTTGATAAGTTTTCCCTCTACATAAAGCCATCGGAGATGCAGGATTGTTACTGCTGTCTTTAAAAGTCCATGTGAAGAAGAAATATCTTACATCTGCTGCCAAAAGATTCCAAGGTTTCAATTCTATGAAGGTGCTATTGTCATATTCTATTTCCAAAGGTCCGATCAAATAAAGATAAGGTGTTTTAAAAGGCAAATCAAATGAATAATTTAAATCAATTTCCCAGCTCGCATTCAAAACATTCCAAACAATCCATGTTTCGTTCTCCTTTTTAATTATTTGTGCGCCTTCGGCTTTTATATTTAAAAAGCTGTTAGGAATTTTTTCAACAATCGTAAGGTTTTTCTCATCAACATTTATTTTTACTTTTATTCTTGCCTCAACATTATTTAAAATCTCAGCTATTGTTGGCATTTCCCTTTCTATATCAAACTCAACAAAATTCCTAACATCAAAAAATGAGCTTTCATTAACTGTTAAATTTTCGCTATAAACGAATACATCAATTGTATAATTTCCAAATTCCTGCGTCTGATTGTGGTATGCAACATAAGTCCCGTCATTCTCATTAATCACAGTGCCGTTTGTTGTTGAATAGGATGTAATTTTTCCAGATGGCGATGTAACTAATATATTGACAACAGCATCAGTAACCTTTCTTCCTATATAATCAACAGCGCCAACTATTATCTTAGCTTCTTCATTAGGTAGATAAATTGATTTTGGAGTATTTACATTTACTAAACCAACACCAAAGCTAATTTCTCCATCAACTTCATTTTGGTCTGGATCAGCATAGCTCAACCTGATTTTCAATTTATATAACCCTGGCCTGAACCCCCTTCCTGTATCCAAATCAAAATAAAACCTTCCTTTTTCAACATCATCTTCTGCAAAATCGATCTCACTGAAATTTCCTTCAGGATCAATGATGAAAGCCTTTATTTTAGCATAGGAATATAATTCGTTTGTGTCCTCATCTACAGCATCAACCTCAAATTTGATTTTCTCTCCAAGCTCATAGTTGAACTTCTCATGCTTAATTATAGGCTGGAGCTTCAATTTTTTCAGAATTTCAAAATTTAAGGTCTTGGTTATGGATCCAAATCTTGTTTCAGCAAAGATTTCGACCGAATAGTTTCCAGAAAACTTCGGCTTAAACTCAAAACTGAAGGAAAATCTACCATCTGTGGATTTTTTATCTTCATAAACAATTTTACCCTTAGGGTCTTTTACAATAACAGATACATCCGCATCCACAATTCTTTTATCAGCAGAAACATTTCCATATAATTTAACAGATTTCCAAACATCTTTTCCTTTTGTAATATTTTCAACAGAAGCCGAAGCTTCAAGAACGATTTTTTGTAAAGCCTTTGCTTCAAAGCTTATGTTTGGTTGAGTGAAATTGAAATTATCGCTTGTATCGGTAGCATTAACATAAAGCCATGTGTAATTTCCAATTTCATCCAAAATTAAATCATAATAGTAAAGGCTATTTTCATTAGCCGGAAAAACTTCCAAAATTTCTTTGCCCGGTTTGATTATCACAAAATTGACATTTTTAACAGCAAAATTATCAAAAACTTCTGCGCTTAGCCTAACGCTTTTGTTAACAAAAACAGAGGTGGGACTTACGCTTTCATTTAAAATTATCGGCGCAACATTATCTTTAATTTCAGCACGGGAATAATAGAAACTCGTAGAATTTGTTAGATTTCCTGCAAAAGCCTTGACCAAATATTCCCCCTCATTTTCAAAATCTGCGATCATCGAGTAGGAATAGCTCCCATTTATTACGTTGATCAAAGCTGAATGAATCGTATTTCCATCAAATTCGATAATTAATTCAACCTCGGTATCGGCTTTTGTTCCATTTATGAAAACCTCTCCAAAAATATTTATGGTCTCATTAGTTGTGTAATTTGTTTTTTCAGTTTTAACTGTTATGAAGCTTTGATTTTCAGTTTGGATCTCTATGCCAATTTCTGCTTCTGATGGGTTGAGATAAAGAGAGGGGTCTCCTTCAAAAACTGCTTTTAGAGAATGGCCGGGTTTTTTTATTTCTATCTCTGAACATCCTTCAAAATCTGTCAGTACAGATCCCAAAAATTCGCCATCCAAATAGAATTTCAATTGTTGGTTTTGGATAGGGGTTTCGTTATCAAGAAGCAACTTTGTTTTGCATTTGTTTTCACAAAATTCTATCTGGATTTTTGTGTTTGCCCAAACCTCTATGGTTTTTGTTTGCTCAATTGTATGCTCGATCTGCGCGTCTATTGCAGCGCCTGTTATGTTTATGGTTCCGTTTATTGCATTGTAAGCTATCACTGTTGCTGAGGCGAAAATAATGAATATGAGAGAAATAAGTAACTGCACCTGCCCAGCTTCAGACTTCTTGTTTTTTGCCTTAATCGACATACCTCACCAAAACCTTTATATCATTCTTACCGAGGATGGAGGAAAATGATGCCTTCACAATTATCTCGCTAGTACATTCAGAGGAAGGTGGGATTTCGCAATTTTCTTGGGCATTTCCTGACACTATTTCAAAACCTTCTGGCAATACCCATTCTAGAACAACATTTTTTGCATCAGCATCCCCTGAGTTTTTAACAACAGCTTTTATAATAAACTCTTCCCCTCTTGTTATTTTATCAGGCGAGTGTATATCAACGGACAAGAAAGGCAATTTATTATTTTCTGGCGTTGCAGTCTCTTGATTTTGCATTTCATCCGAAATGTTTGATAAATGCTCGCTCAAAGAGTTGTTAAGAAAATCGCTTTCGTTTAAAACTATCATATTTCCTTCAAGTGTCAATGAGGAGTTCGTAATATTGGTAGCATTCTGTGCTATGATAACGCCTGAAAAAAGCAAGAAAAGAAATGTGAATATGATCAAGATTTGTGCCTGACCAGATTCTGATTTTTTATTCGGATGGCTAATATTTTCAAATAAAATGCGCATTAAATATTTTAATTTTTTAACCCCCATCCCCGCTCCTTAATACTGTATGACTTACAATATATTGTAATTCTGTCGATGAATAAATATAGTAATTATAGAAGAAACTTTTAAATTGTCGATCGACAATTCAATAATATGATATTCTCAAAAAATAGGGAAAAAGAGAAAATAGACCTTATTTTGTTAAAGAAATCCCTAGAGAGGGAAAAGATAAGGTCTCATGAATTGGAAAATCTAAAGAACAGGGTAAAGATGCTTGAAGAAAAAACAGATGCTATAAAAAAGGATATAGGTGTGATCAAAGATTTCATATTTCATGCATATTATGTGAGAGAGGAAAGCACAAGAAAACTGAAAATGAAGATGGAGATAAAAAATGCCCTTGAAAGATATGGCAAAATGACTGCTTCTGAATTAAGCAAAATTGTAAATCTTTCGAGGACAAGATGCACTGAGTATCTGAAAGAAATGGAAAGAAAAGGTGTTGTAAAGGGATTTACATTTAAAAGAAAGAAATACTATGAAATTATTAAGTAGATTTTTTATTCAGTACGTCCTTTAATGCACGTATATTCTCATTTGCTGATATTTTTATCGGTTTTTGTACCCTTTTCTCAATGTATTTTATATTTTTTTCATCGCTGATGTCAATTTTATTGACAACTGATATTATCTCATCTCCGTAAATTTTCTCAAGATTATTAAAAAGATCTATCTGCTCTTTTATACTCGCAGAATCCTTAGAAGCATCTAAAACATAGATGAGATTGCCCGCATAATCTTTCAAAATTTTCAAATCCTCTTCGCTTGATATTTTTTTTATTCTTTCCCTTGCTTCAGGAGGCGGGAATTTTTTTCCATCAAAAAAGCTTATCTCCAGACCTTTGAATAATGGGTATGTTTTTATCTTTCCATCACCCAAGCCTCTCATTATGGTCTTTTTCCCAACACCATGGAAACCTATTAAAAAAATTTTTGGCACATCATAATTCATTTTCAGATGTAAAATTTTCCATATATAGAAGCAAAAAGCTATTGCAAAAATTAGCAAAATAAGATGGGCAATGGACACGGGTTCAACAAACATTAGATTCATGTTTATTATTTATATTATATACTTTTATACCTTTTTATCACATTATCTATCAAAATACATTCACCATAGCATATTATTATAAACCCTATGATATATGGGATGTAAAAAAGAAATGGCAAACCAAATGCTTCTGATATATCAAGAGATCCTGAAAAAATACTCAAACCAAATATTATTTTGAAAAAATTCCTTTCAGGTGGTTTTAATAAAAGGAAAAGCAGTGCAAATGGTATTGTGAATATAAAGGAACCGATTGATATAAAAATGTTTGTTTCTTCGCAAATTAATTGTGAATATGTTGCCAATGTTTCTGTATCAAGAAATATTATTTTCCCTCTACAACCATAAAGAATTCCAACAAACAGATGACCCATCTCATGTAATATGGTTGTTGTGATCACGATTAAAGCATTAGAAACTAAGACAAAAACAAGGACTGATAAACAAAATCTCCAGAATTTCATATAAATATATTGAGATTGAATTATTTATTAATGAGAAAGTTTGCATCAATTTTTATATTCATTGTAATTTTGGTTTTTGTGAGTGGTTGTATTCAAAATTTTAATTTTAGGTTGGGATCTGAATCACAAATTGAACCGCAATTTAATGTTTCATTCTCAACAGATAAATATGTCTACCATTCTGGTGAGATTTTAACAATGAATATATCAACAATTAACGGAGAAAAATATGATAATGTTACCATAAAAATTTATGGAATAAAGGATAGCCGGGGCAATTTCAGGATTTATTATGAAAAAAATATTAGTTTAAAAGATAAACCCTATATGAATATAACATTTCAGATGCCTAGCTGTTATGGCTGTGCAGGCGTTTCACCTGGTAATTATGAGGTTAACCTACAAATATTATATAATGGAAATGTTATAGGCTCGTATAACAAAACAATAACACTTGAAAGATAACTTGGGTTTAGAGGTGGGTTAGATGGGTGTTTTTGGAGCTTCAAGCTACGTAAATAAGCAGAAGAAAAAGTTTTGGTTGCATTCAAAGGTTGGTAGAGGTGGAACAGTTCTTTATTACTTTTCAACAGATCCTGTGAATTCCATACCAATACCACCAGGATATGTAGTTGTTGAGAGCAAAAGAACAGGACTACCTATATTAAAAAAATTCAGGAAATAGTTCTTGAGTATATTTCGGGCCAAAAATATCTCTCAGTTTTGCAAATCTCGGCTTTTTATAATTTATATTGAGAATTTTTGCAGCAAGCATTTTTATTTCAAGAGAAACCTCAGAATAAGGCCTACTTTTTACAATTGGGATTTTTTCAAAAATGCTCTGAAAAACATAATCACTTTCCGGTATAAGTGCTATTATTGGAATTTCAAGGGCAATGCTAACCTCATGCAACCTTAACTCATATTTACTTTTCTTTATCCTATTTATCACGGCACCAATTACATTCTTTTTCATTTTTTGCGCTTCATGAACAACCTTTACAGCATCTGTGACAGCAGATAGTTCGGGATTTGTGACAACTATGATATCATCGCATGCTCTAAGAACAGCAACGGCCTCTTTGTCAAGACCAGCAGGAGAATCAACAATCACATAACCGCTTAATTTTCTTAAAACATTCCTCAACCTATTAACTTTTACATCAAGACGTTCAAGACTTAGTGAGGATGGTATAACCTTAAGTCCTGTTGGGTGAAAATAAACAGCCTTATTGATATCGCTCACAAGTCCTTTTAAAACACTTTGAAGTGTAAAGGGTTTATAAGGATATATACCCAAATGTATGCCAAGATTTGATGCTGTGAAATCTGCATCAACAACAACTGCTTCTTGACCAAATTCTTGAATAGTCAATCCCAAATTTACAGCAACGAATGTCTTTCCAACACCACCTTTTCCAGAAACAATGCCTATTATCCTTGTCATCGCAATCACATAAAAATCGATTTGCTCAAGGATTTAAAAAGTTTAGAAGCAGAGTGGGGGAATCGAACCCCCCTACGTCGGTATCTGTATATCATTGGGCTGTGGTTTTACAACAAATCCCGTCAACATACCGATCTGCAGCCGACTGCCTGTTATGGAAATTAAGCCACTCGGCCAACTCTGCTTACAAAAATAAATATTAAAAAGGAGATTTAAAAGCTTATTTTAATAATGTTTATTCATATCTTAAAGCCTCGACAGGAGTTAATTTTTCAGCCTGTCTTGCAGGTAATATCCCTCCTAAAACACCCAGGACCAAAGCAAATAGAAATGCGGAGAATATTAGATTCGGCGTGATCACAGCCATATTTGTCTTCATCAAACTATTCAAAGCTGCTACTGAGAATGTGCTAAAGAACAGACCTATGCAAGCGCCTATTAGGCTCATGGAAATAGATTCTAAAATTATTTCAAACAATATTTGGGTATTTGTTGCGCCTATGGCTTTCATTATACCAATCTCTCTTCTTCTTTCCCTTACAGACATTATCATAACATTCATTATAACAATCCCTGCCACTAAACCAGCAATTCCGCCGATTGTAAATGTTACAATATTTATTTGATTAACAATTTCTTCAGCTCTCTTTTTTGCCTCCTTGTCACTCAATGCTGTAATACCGTCGTAATTCCTTTGTATCTCATTCGCAATTTCGTCCACATCATTTATGTTAGTTGGCTTTACCATTATCATTGTAACTTTATCTTCTTTTTTTGCAATTTCTTGGGCAATGCTTAATGACGTTATTGCTGTGTTGTCATCCTCTTTACCAGACTCTTTAAAAATGCCGACTATTTCATATTCCTTGCCCTTTATCATAATTTTATCTCCAACAACAAGATCAAGATCTTCTGCAATTTTATAACCAAGATCCAATTCATAAGCATCCTTTTCTACCTCCCTTCCTTCATCCAAACCAACATGAGCTGATGAGAACATTTCAAAATGCTCTGGGTCCACACCTATGATATTTCCAAATCCATGAACATTTGTATAAACTATTGGCGCTACCTCATCAACACCACTAATTTGTGAGATTTCATCTGCTAATGATTCATCTATTTCACTTGACATTATGTTCTGAAGTCCGACCCTATCATCAATTACTATAACCAAACCAGATATGTAATTTAATTCACTGTTAACCATTATGGAAATGCCTTGTGCGAATGAATTAATGCTTACAACAAGTAATATACCTATGCTTATGCCAAGTATGGTAAGGGCTGTTCTAAGTTTTTTCCTTCTGATCTCTTTTAGCATAATATCCAGTATCATTTCACTCCCTCATCGCCTCCACAGGATTGACTTTTGTTGCCTGCCATGCAGGATATAAACTTGCTACAACAGAGAGAAAAATTCCATAAAAAAATGTTCCTGCTGCAAGTCCGAATGTGATAGATGCTATCTTCATATTAGATAATAGCACATCATTTACAACACCAACAAGAAGCCCTCCTATTAAAAGACCTATAATACCACCTAATACTGATATTATCAACCCTTCTTCAAGGATTTGCATCAATATCGTGTTTGTTTCCGCACCAACAGCCTTCATTATTCCTATCTGCTTTTTTCTTTCATGAATGTTTGTTATCATTGTTATTATTATGCCTATTGCAGCGACAATTGATGTAACAACACCAATACCTATTGTTATTATTCCTATTCTGTTTATCATGTTCTGCGCCCTTTTCATAAGATCTTCTGTTGTCATTGCTTGGAGATCATCATACCTTTCATTTATCTCATTTTTTATTGCTTTCGTATCTGAAATAGAATCTGGCTTGATAATTATAGCATTTGCTTCGCCTTTCATATCATAAATTTCCTGCGCTACAGCATAAGGCATAGCAACAATAAAATTAAAACCTCCTGTTCCTCCACTAGATCCTGTATCCTCAAAAACACCAACAACCTCAAATTCTTTGTTACGGATTGTTATTGTGTCTCCAACCTTTAAATTCATAGAATCTGAAATCGCCTTTCCAATAACAACCTCATATTGATCTTTCTCAAACCAACCGCCTTCCTCAAATTTTATGTTTTCAAGACTAAACATATCTACATTCTCAGGGTCTATCCCGATAACAGATATTTGTGAAAACTTTCTTACAATAGGTGCTACTCTTGCAACTCCTGATATTTGTTTAAATTCATCAATAAGAGATTCGTCAATATTCTTTATAGAAGTGCTTGTTTGAAAATTAATCTCTGTTTTCTGAGAAACAATTATCATACCTGAACCAAGCTGTTTCATCCCGCTTTCAATAATAAGGTTCATGCCTGCTGAAATAGAGCCTAATGAAACGATCGAGGCTATTGCTATTATTACGCCTAAAATAGTAAGACCTGTTCTGAGTTTGTGCTCTCTCAGATCATTTAATGCTAGGTCTATCATGTTCTATCATAAAAATATGTTATTCATCCTTCACTATCTTGCCATCTTTTATATATATCTTTCTTTTTGACTCTTTTGCTACATTTGGGTCATGTGTTACTATCACAACGGTTTTTTTCATTTTCATATGCAAATCTTTGAGAATTTTCAGAACCTCTTCACCAGATTTTGTGTCAAGGTTGCCTGTTGGCTCATCAGCAAGTACTAATTCTGGGTCATTTATCAAAGCCCTTGCTATGGCAACCCTTTGTTGTTCGCCTCCGGAAAGCTCTGAGGGTTTGTGATTTATTCTATGGGAAAGGCCAACCTTTTCCAAAAATGTTTTTGCCTTGGATTCAGCATCTTTTTTTCCCACACCATCAAATCTCATAGGTAATGCCACATTTTCTAATGCAGTCAAAGTTGGAATGAGGTTAAAAAATTGAAAAACAAAACCTATCTTTTTCCTACGTATTTGTGCAAGCTCGTTTTCATTTAGCTTTGATACATCCCTTTTTTCAATAAAAACAGAACCTTTTGTTGGCGTGTCCAAACATCCTATTATATGCATCAATGTTGATTTTCCGCTACCAGATGGTCCGATGATAGAAACAAATTCATTCTTATGTATTTTCAGGTTTATACCACAAAGCGCGTATGTTTTTGTAGCACCCATTTCATAAATTTTCCAAACATCTTTTAGCTCTATTACAACGTCACTGACCATGCCTCTTCCTTTTTCTCAGCCTGATTATGTAATAGCCTTCTGCAATTATAATGAGAATAAGAACTACAGAAGTAAGTGAAAATCCACTTTTCCGCTCCTCTGATTTTTTAGTTATAGAAACCGGTACGGATTCTTTATGCTCTTTGTTTGTTTCATCAAGGTATGTGATATTTATCATCGCAGAGCCGTATGAGAAACCGGTGAATCTTAATGTTTTGTATTTTGTTGGTTTCAATTCACTTATTATGCTCACATCCTTTATCTGATTGTTTTGTGTTAAAACAACTTTTATCGCCTTTGCAGTTGCTGTGCCGATATTTTGTATGTTAACTGTGAATTCTGAATCCTCAAGTTTTGTGCTAAGTATGTCTATTATCGGTTCCCCTCTTATTGGCAGGCCGATTGTAAAAGAATTTGCACCCACATTACCAGCATCATCTTTATAACTAGCATATAAAACAGACATATAAGTTTTGTATTCTGCTGAATTGTCTATGTAAAGTTTGAAAGAAACATCCTTTTCTTCATTTGGTTTAAGTTCTTCAATATAAAATGAACCACCTGAAAGCACAGGGGTGATATATGTTGAATTTGGTGTGAAATAAAATTCCATATAATGCGCTGTTCCAGTACCAACATTTTTTATACTTGCTATAACATTTACCGTATTCCCTGGCTTTATTTCTTCTGGTTCTGTTTTCACACCCTGCAATACAATTTTTGGCTCTCCTTGAACAAAAATCTGAACTTTTTCTGATATAGAAACGTTGCTTAATCCGCTTTTGTAATATTTAAAATTAAGCTCATAATTGTCTGATATTGCAAACTTATCAACATATAGCTTATAGGATGTTTTAACAGAGCTTATAGAAGAAATTTTTGTAAAGGTTTTTATCTTTTCCTGTCCTGGAAGAAGTGTGAAAGGAGCTTTTGGCTCTATCTCAAGAACTATGTTCTCAGCATCTTTATATCCGCTGTTTTGCAAAGCAACTTCTATATCAACAACCTTTCCAGGCTCTACAGGATAAGGATTCTGACTTGTCAAAGTAATTTTTAATATAGGCTCCTCGGCACCGCTAACAGTTCTGCTAAGAAAAATGCATAAAAAAACCGCAATTAAAACAAAACCTATTTTTTTCATAGTATCAATTAACATTTTATAGGTAATTAGGGTTTATAAACTTTCTATCCAATCCGAATTAAGACAAAAAATTTTTAAATTTTTTATAAATATAAAAAAATATGCCTGAAATACACGAGGTAGCTAATTTGAAAGAATGGGAAAGGATTTCCGCTCATTCACACATTCAAGGTTTGGGTTTAAGGAATGGGAAAGCATTATTAGCAGCAGATGGTATGGTTGGTCAGGAAAAAGCAAGAGAAGCTGCAGGTATTCTTGTTAAATTGATAAAAGAAGGTAAATTTGCAGGTAGGGCTGTTCTAATTGCAGGACCACCAGGAACAGGAAAGACAGCCTTAGCTCTGGCAATATCAAAAGAACTTGGTGATGGCGTTCCGTTTGTGCCTATTGCAGCATCTGAAATATATTCTACAGAGATCAAAAAAACAGAATTTTTGACGCAAACACTAAGAAAAGCAATAGGTGTTAGAATAAGGGAGGTAAGAAAGGTTTATGAGGGTGTTGTCAAAAGTGTTGAAATAAAAACAGAACCCCATCCTTACAATCCTTATCAACAAATTCCTTCCTCAGCAATAGTAGTGATAGCAACTGATAAAGAAGAAAAAAGATTGTCAATGGATCAAGATTTTGCTATACAATTCCAACAGCAAGGAATAACAGAAGGTGATGTGATTCAGATCGATGTTGATGGAGCAAGGGTTGTTAAGATAGGAAAAGCCGCAGATTATGCAAAAAAGGAAAAGCTTGATCTGTCATCAGCAAAATTGATATCAACACCAACAGGGAATGTTTTCAAAAATAAGGAATTTGTCTACACACTAAGTTTGCACCAAATGGATATGATCAGTGCAAGACAGGCTAGCGGAGACATATTTAGTTTATTCTTTGGGGGTAGCAGGGAAAAGGAAATTGATTCAGAAATGAGAAGGGCTATAGATGAAAATGTTAGAGATATGGTTAAGGAAGGTAGGGCCGAAATCTTGCCGGGTGTTGTTTTCATAGATGAGTGCAGCATGCTTGACATAGAGACATTTTCCTTTTTGAACAGGGCGATGGAACAAGATCTTGCACCAATAATAATATTTGCAACAAACAGGGGTATAACAGAAATTAGAGGTACAACAATAAAAGAAGCTCATGGTATGCCTATTGACCTGCTTGACAGACTACTAATAATAAACACAAAACCTTATTCTGCTGAGGCGATAAGAAGGATAATTCAAGAAAGGGCAAAATCAGAGAAAATAGAGTTGGAAAAGGAGGCTTTAGATTTCCTTACTGATTTAGGAACAAAAACATCTTTAAGGCATTGCATTCAATTGCTCGCTCCTGCCAGTATAATAGCAAATGAGGCAGGAAGAAAAAAGATAACAGAATCAGATGTCAAAAGGGCTTCAGAATTATTCGTTGATGTCAAACAATCAGTAGCATACTTGCAAGAAGTTGAAAAGGAAATGTTGAAATATTAAGGCAAAAATGCATGCTTTCTTTTAAACAGGCTTTTTAAATTTCCAATATTTTTGACCGTATTATTAAATAGGTACTACTTGATACCAAGCTGAGTATCAAAATATAAATTTTGCAATACAAATTTTAATATTAAATGAATAAGGATATAATTATGGATAAGAAGAGTATATATATAGTAATAGTATTATTTTTATTATCATTATCATTGTTCTATCTTTTTGTTAAAGCACAGATTGAAGTGAGTGGGACGGTAATAGGGATACAGTTAGGTTATGGGAGCTCTGGTGTTGGGCCATTAGGGAATGTCAATGTAACTGTATATAATGACACATTCCTAAACTGGACACTAACGAATTCAACAGGAAATTACTATCTTACAGTTGAAAATGCAGGTAATTACACAATCAATTACACAAAGTCCGGATTTATACGAAAAAGTTTTAATATAACAGCTCCTGACATAGGAAGGGTTGTGTATCTTTATTCATTAGGTGTTGGAAGTTTTAATGTAACAGTTGTTGATGATCAAAATGGAAGACCGATCCCAAACTCTAATGTTATAATGATGGATGATGGATGCAGGCAGAACATACAGACATGCCCAATCGGCACAACAGATGAGAATGGTAATGTTTTGATAGGTGTTTGGGGTAATATTCTTTACACATTTAATGTGTCATCAGATGGTTATATTCGTAACTCATCTTATACGGATATTGTTAGTGAAAATTCAAACAAAAATGTGACAATAAGGCTGAAAGGTTCGTACTCTGTTTACGGAAAGGTTAATGATAAATATAGATGCTCAGGCTGTCAAGGAGAAAATATAAGCAACGCATTTATAGAACTAAGATGCGGCTCGCAAGGTCAGTTCAAAATGAATTGGACAAATCAGTATTTCTATAATACAACATCAGATAGTAATGGCAATTATGTAATAAATTACCCTTCCACAATTAACTGTCCTGTCTTTGTATGGATAAATGCAACAGCAGAGGGGTACAGAAATTATTTTGAATCAATAGGAACACCAGGAACAATATACAAGAATATTTTGATGACAGGCTCTGCAAATCTTGTAGGTGAGGTTTTTGATAAATATGCAAAAAATTACGGAATTCCACAAGCGCAGATAAATGTGACATCGCCCACAGGTGTTGTTTACTATTCTCTCTATACAGAAAATGATGGTAAATTCAATTTCAGTGTGAAAGATGGTGAAAATAGGTCAATATATGTTTTCAAATCCGGATATCTGGGTCCAATTCATGTGCTTCCATATTCAAATACAAGCTATGAGTATGGAAGAATAAATCTTACTGGTGCTGGTAATTTTAGCGGAAAGGTTGTTGATAAATATGCGAATGTAGGTCTTGCTAATGTAAGCATAAGTATATCATCATCAGGACCTGTTTATGAATTAATTACGGATGATGTTGGGAATTTTTCAGTTCCTTCTTCAACCTCTTTCACCTACAATCTTGTTTTTAATAAGAGTGGTTATAAACTGAATAACAGCATTACAAGTAGATCACCATCCTATTTGGGAATAATAAATCTTGAAGGAAATAGAAAGGTTAATGGTAGTGTCTCTGATTGCTACAACAATTTACAGCTACCAAACAATAAAATAAACAATGTGACTGTTAATCTGATAAGAACAGAATTTACAGACCCTTCTGTTCCATCAAGTTATCAGGTTAAAACAGATTCAAGTGGAAATTATCTTATATGGATAGCAAGCAGTATATATGGATATAATATAACATTCTCAAAACCAGAAGAATATTTAGATAAAACAATTACACATTTAGAGCCACATGATGTTTGTTTGAATGGTTTGACAAATGTTTATGGGCATGTTGTTGATAAAGAGGCATTGGATAATTATAAAAACATATCCTCTGCTGATGTGAAAATATCTGCGGGCTCAAAAATATTTTATACAACTTCCACAGATTCAAATGGAAATTATGTAGTTAGGGTTGGGTTTTTAAATAATAGCGCAAAATATGATGTCAATATATCAAAATCAGGTTATTACACAGCATATTATTCAAATAACACAGTCGGCTCTTGGGAAAATTTGCTCACAGAATTGAATGGTACAACAAGTGTGAATGTAACAGTACTTGATGCATTTAATAACCAACCTGTTAATGGTTCAGATGTTTGCATAAAACTTGAGGAAATAGGATATGGAGAGCCGGGAAATGAAACATACTGCTTTTATAAAAAATTGACAAACACTGATGGGAATGTGAGCTTTAATATAAAAGGGAGGAACTCTTCGCAAAAATACATAGTTGATGTTAAAAAAACTGGATATAATCCGAGCCTTTACAATGGTCCTTATAATGAGAGCAAAAATTTAATTATATATCTCACATCGCAGGTCACGGTTTATGTTTATGATAACTATGCTGTTGATAATAAAAAACCATTAGGAGGGGCGAATGTTTATCTATACTGGAATTTCACAAAAACAGACTTTGGTCCATACGAATTGAATGAGACTATCCTTAACCTAACAGTCCTTTGTAACGGCTCGCAAAGGGATGGTATAAACACCACATTAATAGGCCTGAATTACACATATTATGATTCAAAGTTCACAGGAGATGGTTTAAAAAATGTAACATTTAGACAGGTTCCTATTGGATGGCATCTACTAAAAATTAATGGAAGTGATGTGGGATGTGATGTTGATGAAGGATATTTATTCATACCTTATGGTGGAATAATATGGGAGGCGGAAGTTGATATCAATCTGACAAGTGCTCAATTCAAGGTGATAAATGCCAATACAAATCAACCTATAAATAATGCGAAAATCTTTTTATCAACAAACCCTCTTATAAACTGCACAACAAACAGCAGCGGATTGTGTATAATGTATTATGTGCCTGGCTATAACAGAACATTCAATATAACAGCATCCGGTTATGAAAACACAACAAAGCAATATTTCATAGAGCCTGGTGTGTTTAATAATTTCATTTCAGACCCTGTTTTGATGCAAGCAGGTCCTGGTAATCTAAGTGTTTATGTATTTACAAACCCGCCTTTGGACAACATAAATGTTACTGTAAGAAATGCAACAAATGTTTTCTCAAGTCTGACAACAAATGGCTGGGCAAATTTCACAAATCTTCTTGGTTCATTGAACATAACAGCCAATGGAAGTTCAGAAGGATATAATTATTCTAATGTCTACAATATATGGACAGATCCGGTACAAGTAACGATAGTAAATATAAAATTGATAGAAACATATTTGTTGGTTACTGTTACAAATACAACAGGAAGCCCTATACAAAATGTAAACGTCACTGTATGGAATGGTTCTATAGGATCTTCGATCGCAAAGAATTCAAGCGGTGATTATCTAACAGGTCTGACAAATTCAAGTGGTCAGATAATATTCCACAGAATGGTACATGGAAGATATAATCTTTCTGCAAATAAGACAGGATATGATCTCTCTTATAGGGAATTCAGCATATCATCTGGTCCTGTCTCAGAAACATTTGTATTAGGTGATACACAGCCACCACAATACTCTAATGTTGGGCAGAATGTTTCAACAGCGAATGCTGGCGAGCATGTCAAGGTTTATGCATATTGGACTGACAGTTTTGGGCTTTCCTTAGCAAAACTTTCTGTGAACAAAACAGGAAGCTTTGAAAATGAAAGCTTGTCTATTTCAGGAACAGGTAATTGGTCGAATTTCACAATAGACACATCCGGAGTTACACAACCATATGTGCAATGGAAGATATATTGTTCTGATCAAAACAACAACTGGAATGTAACACCATTATCCTCTATCACAATAACACCATTAGCAAATTTAACAGTTTATGTAAATGATACAACAGGTGCGAATGCAGAAGCTGATGATCTTGGTAATGGTCCAAATGTAACAATAAGCAATTCCACATTCTCGCAAACAAAGAACACAACAAATGTTGGTTATGTAACATTCACAAATCTTGCTGCAGGTGTTTATAACATAAGTGTGAATGGATCAAGACAGGGATATGGATCTAACAATTCACTTCAAAACGTCCAGCTCAATGTGGGATCAAATAGTATCACTGTTTTATTGAACATAACAAGATTGACTGTGAATGTAACAAACCCTAATGGAGGTCTAATACCAAATGTTAATATAACAGTTTATAATTCAACAGGAAATGTGCATAAAAACGCCACAGGAGGCGAGTTGATAGTGATAAATGATGATGATGGATTCGTGGTGTTTAATAGGGTATTGCCATGCAAAAATTGTAATGTATCGATTGAAAAATTATATGGAGGGTATGTTTTCAATTCAACTTTGGTTAATATTACAGAAGGTAATTCTTCATATGTTCATCTGGACCCGCCAATACCTGGGACATCAGAAGATATTATATTAAATATCACTATTAGCCCTTCTTTGGATAATGTTTCTATTACAGCAACGTCCTTTGAAAGACCTGGATGGAACGTAACAAATCTTACTGTTTCAGGGCAGGCAAATTTGATTGTACAAACAGGATATCGTTATAATCTTACAATAGACGGGGAGCCTGTCGGTTATGGAAAATTAGATTGTAACGAAAGCTATCATCCTTATCCAGAAGGATATTGTGATATAGTTGTTGGAAAAACAATTCTGAATAACGGCACAACAGCAACAAACGGGAGAATAGATCTTAGTATTCCTGGAAGCCAACCTTATCATGTAAGAATCGATGTTTATGGATACACACCATATGATGAAGAAAATATGACAGCAAGGGTTGGCAACCAATGGCTTCTTGTAGGAATGAACGGAAGTGTTTTACTAAAAGGCTATGTTTATGACAAAAACTTTGTGAACAACCAGGCTCCTGTATTAAAAGAGCCTGTGGATAATGCAACACTGTTTATATTCATGTCAACTACCTGCAGCTGGGATGAGGATTATTTGAGATACAAACCAATAACACAATTGAATGGAAGCTATACACTTTACATAAGCCCAAAAGAATATTCAGGAAGTATAAGAAATATTTCTCAACCATATTGTGTCAAAGTAGAGGCTGATGGATATAAAACAAATACAACAAATTGGGGAGAATTTGAAGAGAACTCGATCGAAGAAAGAAATATAGAGATGGAAGGCTTAGGCCTTGTCAAAGGTTCTGTAAGGGATATAATATATTTAGGACCAACAAATGGAAGTGAGACGCTAAATAATGTAACACTAACTGCTGAATCTTGCTACCCTTCTTCTCCTAATTGTGAAGCATATTTCTCATCTTTTGATGAATATGGAAACTTTTCATTTTATGTTAGCACAAGAGACAAGCATGTACCATATGATATAAAGATATGGCCTGAAGATAATTCTGCATACTGCAAATATACAGAATATGATAGCATATATCCTTCGCATTTTGCATATTACGAGCTTATCGGCAAGTATTATGATAAATTAAAGTTAAATGTTACATCACCCATAAATGAAAATCTCACATTCAATGTGAGTATAAGGTTGAGTGATAATGCTGAAAATGCAACACTTAACATCTCGCAACCAAGATGCAGAGATTCTAATGAGTCCTTAAACATTTTGAATTGTTATCTCGTATCAGGTAATCGCAGATTCATAGTTAATGGCAGCCATTTGGGTTATGGAATTAATATAACAGAGTTCTATGCAGAGCCTCCACAAACAAATTGTTCGCCTATTGTCTATGAATTTAATATCACACTCAATCTCACAAGAATAAATATAACATTAATAGATGATTTAGGAAACACCTTAGATAACATAACAGTTACGATGAGTAGTAATCCAACATTCCAGAATAAGACTGTAAACGGATCTGTTGTTTTTGAAAAGGTTCCAGCAGGTTTGTATAATATAACATTCTCTGGAAACCTAACAGAGATATATTTCTATAACAACACAAATAAAGCTTTCTTGAATGTTGATGATTTCTTTGCTGGAAACATGACAACAATAACCTATACATTAAATGAAACAAGGGTATTAATAACTATAAGAAACGAGTCTTCTGTTTTGCCGAATATTATGCTTAATCTGAGCGGTAGACAGACTTATTCAAATATCACAAATGAAAGTGGTCAGATATGGTTCAGAATGGTAAAACCAGGAAATTATACTTTGGTCTTCAACAATTCACAACTGTATGGACTTGGTTATATACCTCCTAGCCAAAACATAAGCGTGGTCGCCGGCGAAAATGAAAATACGAACAACAGCTTTAATATAACTTTACAGAGCATAGATTTGGTATTCGATATAAGAAACACAACATCCGGTAATGTATCATCAAATATAAGCGTTTACTACCAGGGCAATTTGGCAAAAAATGGATATGGTGAAGATCTTATAGGCACTACAAATACAACACACGGCAGAAAAATATTTAAAAATGTTATATACAGACCCCAAGAGCTTTATACATACATAGTTGATGCTAACCAAAGTGGATATGGTATATGGAATGGTAGTATAAATGTAACGCTGAATAACAGTAAGAACATAGTAAGCCTTATACTTCCGCCTCTAAACATAACAATTTTTGTCAATGAAACAGGCGGTGTGATAAAAGAGAATGTGAGTGTGAATGTTACATATAACAATCTTCCTGCAACAAACGCGATCAGTGAGTATTTAGCAGGAAATGTGAGCAACACAACAGGCAATATAACATTTAGATATCTATATGTTCAACCAGAAAATTACACTGTTATCGTTAATTCCTCAAGATATTTTGCTTCATCAAATAACTTTACTGTTCTAAACACATCTGTATCCCCAGCTTCCCTTTCATTCACACTCATTGAAAGATTATTTAATGTTTATGTGAGAAATCTAACGAACCAAACCCTTGAAGAGCCTGTAAATGTTACATTGAATACAACAGATGGCGATCCTGTTATTGGTACAAACGGTCAGATAATAGGGGCAAAGACAGGAATTACAAACTACACAAACTTTACATACATACCTGATGGAACATATGTGATAAATGTAAAAGCTAACCTTTACTTCAATTCAAACTACACATTCAATACATCGGATATAGAAAAAGGAAATAATACATACGTATTCTATTTATCAAAAAGATCTTTAACAGTTGTGGTGAAGAACACAACCGGTCAGAATCTCGAAACACCGGTAACAATAAGGGTTGTGCATCCTGATGGAACCCCTGTTACTGGTACGAATGGTCAGATAATCCAACCTCAGAATACAGTTTCAAATGTCACATTCAATTATCTGCCTGATGGCACATACAATATTACAATAAATTCAACCGTTTACTTTAACAAAACATGGCAATTTAACACATCAGATCTTTATCTCATAAATAGCACAAAAACATTTGTAATGTCAAAGAGGCAGGTTTTGATAAAAGCATATGATATAAGGAATTTCTATCATCAAACACCGTTTTCTGAAAACGCTACATTCAGAATAATGAATGCTAGCAGAATTTTAAACAATCTAACAGGTTCACCACTGATAAAAACTACTGATTCCGGATCTACAACATTATATGGAATACCCGATGGTGTATTTGATATAGTTGTTAATGCAAGTGGATACTATTCTGAGAGCAAAAAATTCGATACAAATGAGTATGAAGGTGTCGAGCAAAATATATATTTGTATCAAGCTGAGTATGCATATTTAAATGTTTCTGTGAAAGATGGATCTAACCAACCATTGTCAGGTGTGGCATTGGTATTGAAATACGGCTTGAATAATATAGATTCTGATTACACAAATTCAAATGGTCTTGCTGTTTTGAAAGCATTAACATATAACACATTATGGCAGCCTGATAGTGTGATAAATTCAAGTCTTGGAGATATAGGAGGTGAATCAACCCCTACTGTTTTCATAAAGAATGATACTTGGTATCTCATATCAGGAGATTCACCCGGAAGTTTCCACGGCTTTAACTGGTCAGTTTCTTATTGGCAATCAGATCCGTCCATAATCTCAGGATTATCCGGACCACCATCAGCACCAACACCAACAGTATTTTACAAAGATGGAAATTTGTATTTAATATCCGGAGCAAGTAATGGTTTATTCTTCGGATTTAACTGGTCAGGTTCTTCCTGGCAGTCAGATCCGCAAATAGTTTCAGGTCTGCCTGATGTAGGACTTTCAAGCGCTCCAACAGTTTTCCAAAAAGATGGTAATTGGTATCTCATCTCAGGAAACAAATCAGGTATTTTCTTAGGCTTCAACTGGTCAGGTTCTTCCTGGCAGTCAGATCCGCAAATAGTTTCAGGTTTGTCCATAAGCTCTGAAAAAAGCAAACCATTTGTTTTCAAAAAAGGTAATAATTTATATCTAATATCTGGAGCAGAAGATGGTAAATTCTATGGCTTTAATTGGTCAGGTTCTTCCTGGCAGTCAGATCCGCAAATAGTGCTTGGAATTGAAGATGTAGGGAATCTTAGCGCACCTAGCATTTTCCAAAAAGATTATTACTGGTATTTAATATCTGGAGAAGAAGATGGTAAATTCTACGGATATAATTTAACACAAAACGTAACATCATTATCTATAACAGCAAGTAAAACAGGCTATGAAACCGTCACAGTAGAAAATCTAAATGGAACACAAAAAAAGATATCATTTGTTTCTATTATAATGACACCTGCACCTGGACAGCCTCCAAGCGGCGGAGGTGGAGGTGTTAGCGGAGGTGTTGTTGGTATAGCTTGTGTTGAAAACTGGAACTGCACAGAATGGTCTCCTTGTGTAAATAATGTTCAAACAAGGACATGCATTGATCTAAATAAATGCGGAACTGTGAAAAACAAGCCTATAACAAGCAGGGCATGTGAAGAAGAGATTATAAGAATGCAGATCAGTATAAATCCTATCAGCATAAATGCAAATGAGTGCGCTGAGACAAACATCTTTATAGAGAATAAAGGCAATGTTGATCTAAGAAATGTAAAAGCCATACAGGAGATTTCAATACCAGATTGTTGTATTGTAACTAGCGAGAAAGCAATAAACATATTGTATGCAGGCTCAACAGATACCATACCAATTCGCATATGCTCTTCAAAAACTTCACTTAAAGGGGATTATCAATATGAGATCACTGTTTATTCAGACAGAATAACAGAAAAGGCAAAATCAAAAGTAACAATTTTAAAATCCTATCAGGAAATCCTTTTGGATTTGATAGCAATCACAACAGAAGATTTAAACAGACTTGGAGAGCTTACGCCGGAACAGCAAAAAATCAGAGACGAAGCCTTGGATGATTTGAAAAAAGCAAGAGAATATGCAATGGGTGGAGATTATGCAAATGCAGAAAGATTTCTGAACGAAGCCAAAAACAAGTTTGAAAAAATAAAGAAAAAACCGGTTGAATTCAACTGGATGCCTATAATATTGGTAATAATAATTGGAATTCTCATAACTGGATTATCCGGATTTATCTATAAAGCAAAGATTAGAAAGCCTCCTGCTCCTCCAAAACCGATTTCTGTAAAAACAACCTTAGCAGACGAAATTAATAAACTTAAATCTAATCTTGCAAAGATCAATGAGGCAGATCTTACTGAAACAGAAAAATACTATTATGAAAAGTCTTTGGAAGCATTGAAAAGAGCAGAAGGATATTTAAATAAAAATGATACCAAAGCTGCATCAAGATATCTAACAGATTTGGAAACATATATTAAGATTTTGGAGTATAGATTGGAAACTAACAAAATAATTAAACAATTTTAAATAAACCTCAATCTGTCCATTGCTTCTTTCATCTCGCCGCTTGTTGGTCTGATAGAGTGTAGATCATGTAACTTCTCTTCCCCCTTTTTTCTTGCATCTGTGTCCTCGCAAACAATTCTTGTGAACCTCTCAGAACAGGATTTGCAAATTAATGTTTGTTTTATAATAAGCTTTATAGGTGATACATTCTCTAATGCTTTTATAAAATCCTCTTCAAAAACGTATGCTTCACCACCACATTTCGGGCATATCATAAATATCAATTATATATCACCATATATAAATTTGCTGATTTTAATTAAAATATTATGGGTATGTATTTCGATTCAGAATTCACATTTGATGGTTTTGAGACAGAATTGATGGATCTTACTGTTAGGAAAACCAAAAAATTTGATAGGATGTGGAAGGTTGGATTTGGCGGAAGCATATGTTCAAGGCCTCTTATTCATAATGATATTATATACTTTGGGTGTTCAGATCATAATGTATATGCCATCAGCCTTGAAGGAAAAGAGATATGGAGGTTTAGAACTTATGGAACCGAGATTATAAACAGACCGCCAATAATTCATAAAGGTAAATTGTATTTTGGCTGTGGAGATGGAAATGTTTATTGTATATCAAAAAATGGAAAAGAGATTTGGCATTTTAAAACAGATGGTCATGTTCATACAGGGGTTGTTGCAAAGGGTGAAAACATATATTTCGGCTCATGGGACTGCCATTTATATTGTGTAAATGCAGAAACAGGTGAAGAAATCTGGCGTTTTGTAACAAGCACAACAGTAAAATCCTATATACCGCCCGCTTATGAATGTTTTGAAACAGAATTAAAAATCCCAACACCAAAAGAGGAGATAAAAGAGGAAAAAGCATACAAGCTCTTTTTCGGCTCTGAATTATTTGGTTTTTACAAATCAGAAAGCCCTTATAGAATGAAAAGCCAATATAAGACAAAAAGTGAATATAAATAAA